>Ga0115008_10003582_pt1 | contig 12842 bp, 8 predicted proteins | sample FraStrMetagenome_FD_87164 | JGI IMG/M metagenome (GOLD analysis project Ga0115008, IMG submission 87164) | Marine eukaryotic phytoplankton communities from Arctic Ocean - Fram Strait ARC3M Metagenome | ecosystem: Environmental > Aquatic > Marine > Oceanic | place: Fram Strait | collected 2012-06-18
GCTGCTTTCAAGGCTATCACAAATAATTTGATCTCGAGTGGAGTTGATATCGTCGTTTTACACGCTACGGAAAAAGGGAAGAATATAGTGCAGAAGAAAGGTCAGAAATTGTTGTCAACCAGCAGTGACGATGAACTAGGCGATGATGCTGATATTGAGGAAAATAACGATGTAAGCAAAGATTCGCAAGCAATGTCAAATGATCATACAGATGTTGAAGCAGATGATGTAGAAGTTGAAAATGAAGACAAAAGTGACAACCGAAAAGAATGGATAATCGGATTCCTTACAAGTCTTTTGTTCCTCATTGCTGCATCCATCGGCTCTTACTTTTTCACTGAAAAAACTGGCATGTTTGCACTTGGATCTTTGTGTGAAGAAATGCAGAACTCCATTTTGGAGCAAATTCATGAAAGACTGCTTGGAAATATGGAACCACTTCGTATTTATTTACAAACAGGTGTTACCATGTTTAGCGAAGAAAATCTTGACCTCTCTTCATGGGCAGGCCTTGAACAAACTATTGCATATCAGCACAATTTTTTGGACACATATCTGGATGAAAGTCGCTGTTGTTCTGGAATTTTTACGAATATTGCATACGATCAAGTTGCTGATGGAGTTGATGATGTACGAGTTTGCCATGCTCTTGAAGCTCCTGATTGTAGAGAAAGTTCCACTGGATCAATGGAGACAGAAATTGCTTTAGCAAACCTCACAGGAGACGCTATTTGGGCTGGCGTTTTACATTATAGTGAATCGTATACTGCTGAATTTCGAAGTGAACATGGAGATACAGGAGGCAATGAACATCATGGGGATTTTGTACAGGTATTACCTGGAAATATTCAAGGATCACCCAATAATACTTTGACATTTAAATATTATGAACGTGAGCATAGGATGGGTTCCTGGTTGGGTGACAAAAATTTGGTTGATCTTGAAGCTCAGAATGGAGAATGCGATGAAGGGCGATGTTTTGAAGATGCATCAGATGGCCATTGGGTCGCCCCAATAGGTTTTGTGCATTGGCCAATTCAAGATGGATATTGGTATCATGAAATCCAGATGCATAATATGCAAAAAGGCGATGTTCGAGCCGCACCAAAAGTTTTTCCCTGGACACTTTACCCTCCTGCAGTTCTAAAAACGCATCTTTTCACTCCAATCCATAATCCGGACGGAAAAAGGATTGGTGGATGGGTGGTAGGATTCAAACTGCATTGGTTATCTCAATTTCTCTCGGGTTTACGTATGGATGGGAATTGTTTCGAAGACGGTTGTTTCTGCTTTATCGTCGAACGTGAGACCGGTCATTTGGTAGCAACATCTGACCCATCTATTAAGGTTCTCACAAACGACGATACAACCAACGGCGAGGCTATTAATGTAGTAAAAGCAGTAGAAAGTACAGATGAAAGAGTTTCAACCCTTTCACAAGATATTGTGAATGCAAATGACGGCAGTTGGAGAGACGTACATGACTTTAAGTCGCGAAAGCAGATATCCATTGACACTTCTCTCTTTGATGAAATTGTAGCTGCAATGGCGGTTGCAAAGCCATTCATTATGACATCAGATTTCATTCGGAGATCAGATGAGCCTATGAATAGCACTAGTACTGATGTTCCTCATGGTTTAGACTGGATTGTTGTTCTGTCAATCCCAGATGCTGTGGTTATGAGTGCAATCAATGAAAAGCGCAAATCAAACACAATTGGCCTATTAGGTTTTTCAATTGGAGTAGATGTTATGGAATCTTTTTGGATTTGGGCTATTGCAGCCATTGGTCTTTACTATGCCGGTAAACATCTTTCGAGGAGAGTTTAATAATGTTCTGATAAAATGCTAGGATGAAAATAAATAAAATAAAGACCATGATGAAATACGATCTTCGTTTTTCAGTTCAATGCATATATTCTTTCATTCATTTTCACGCAGTCATTTTCGCACTTAGTTTCACATTCATTATAGATTCAATCGTGCATTCATGAGCATAGTGACATGCAGTTTGGATATAACAAATTACATGCATACAAAATATCATGATTGTCATACTTCACGGACACTACATACTAATCTAGTTTTGTATAGTCAAAAATAAATAAGTAATCACAATTTAGTTTTTCCAAAACAAATTAGATTGTTTTCCCACTTAGTAGTGTTCTCAGGACTTACTTCGCCCATCGTTCTTTGATCAGCTGTTTACTGATCCCATCAGACTAGGAGCAATATGTTTTTATAATAAATATTCATTGATCTTAAAGACTTGCAATAAAAATAATTTGAGGAATTACAATTTCATTCATAAATTGTGACTGTTATTTTATAAAGAATTTCTTTCATAGAAACCGTGAAAAAGTGAAAAAGAAATTGTTCAATAAAAGGTCTATGCATGAGGTGTCTGATATTGTCGCAATCTCTACCTGCAAGTGAAAATTTCGATACAAAGGCATCTTCATTTTCTCGTTGGTATCCCTTTTATATTCTAGAAAGGCGCTACCGGTAACATTAATAAGAGCTTCATTTTGTCTGAAAGACCATGCTGGAACCGGTGCTGAAACTCGCATTGTGTCGCCCTTTCTTGTTACTATTGTGAGACCATCATTTGACCAAGAGGAGCTTCCAAATGAGACCGGAGTATATTCTTCAATGCCCGCGGACAGTTGGATATTAAAGTTTGAAATGTATACTTCGTGTACATTGATACCACCTGTTGGTTCAATGCAAAGATTCAGATTTTGGTTTTGTCCTACTGGAGGTGGAGAGTAGCATTCAAATTTTCCATTGCATTGACAAGCTTGAACAAAGTAGGATGTGTCCATTTCAGTAACAAATAAATCTACAGGATTGTCCGTAAATGTCAAATTCGTCGGCATAAATGTGCCTGACCAATCAAAGTCAAGCTGAAAGTTTGTTTCTTTAAAAATCATTTCAGTCGAGCCAACAAATGTGGTCACTCGCGTGCAAAATCGGATTATCCCATTTGAAAAATTCACTTGATCCTCGAAATGTACAAAGCCGCCCGGTGACGTTGCGATCAAATCTGGATTTATTATGATATCGTATGTGAATAGGGATGGGTCATAACTTGTATTGTTTACTTCCACTTCTAGTCCCGCATTATCTTTTACATCATGGCATTCCTCACTGAAAAGCTGCACGGTAATATCACCTGCCACTACACTTGAACCTATGTTGTTCGAAACATCCTGGATTCGATTAGAAAGGATGATTTCAGTCATGTTCATGTCTACTGTGGTGTCTCCAATGGAATAATCATTTATCAGAGATCGATCTTCATTATGCCTATAGCCTGAACATTCTTTCAAGGTAGAGCTAAGGTAAACAAACAAAAGGTAAGATTTTTTGATCATAGTCATTTTGTCAGGAGTAAACTTGCCGGAAAAGCACACTGCCGATTTATAATGGTTCGGTTGTTTTCACGCAACAATCATTAGCCGAACTTTTATGGGTTTCTTAAATAGGACCATTTCTAAAAAATATATATGTGCTTGCGTCATAGCGCTCTAAATCTGAAACAGGTATATTTCTTATTTATTTGTGAAGAAACTACTGGATTGAGAATCACTACGACTTTAGCCCGAAGGAATTGTTATATATATATGATTATACGGACAAACAAAAAAATCCAATACCGATTTCATATTCTCGTCCAAATTAGAAAATCTTTGTTTTTTTATCTTATTATTCCACAAACGAATGGCTTAAATGAAAATATTTAGCTATCTAAATTTGGGATAATTTCAATCGAAGTCTTCTTTGAGAAACAACCTGCTATTAAATATCTATGTTTTCTGTGGCCTTTATTGGGATCTTCTTTGATTTAAAGGAATCGTTAATTCTCTTTTTAAGACATGTATAGAAACGCTATGTGAAGAACAAGTCGAGAAAAGTCATGAATATGTACAAGACAATATACTAGGTACATACATACAAGTAAAAAGAGCCTGTCAAATATTTGTTATTCATCGTTCACAAGTTATTGAAAAATTGTTACCCCTCCTATCAATGCCTTGGCTTCATTTTCTATCTCGATTTTGCTAGTTCAAATTCAAAGCATACCACTCACAGCGATAAAATATTCCATCTGCGAGCTCCATTTAAATAGCTTTCTGTGTATTCCAATTTATGCAACGATATTGTCATTTCCACATTAAATAGTAAAAATGATCCGGAATGGCATCTCCTTAGTTTTGGTGTATTTTAGTGCCCGAATAATTTCTATACACGCAATCTCTTGTGATGTCAACTCACCATGTCCCGGAGGTCAATTTTGTAACTACGAACAGGGGACAAGTGGGTTTTGTGCAAACTGCATCAACAATTGCGACGAAGATGGTCTTCTATCAGGTGGAGAGTCTGATTGCTTCTCTGCTTGTACAAACGGGCCCTACAATCCGACTTATTGCGATCCCAACACATCTTGTGGTGACGAGCTTCGGTTCTGTCATTATGAAAATGCAACTTTCAGCTACTGTAAGGATTGCGATGATCACTGTGATGACGAGATAGTACCAATAGGGATTACTGAATGCACTTCTGTATGCTTAGCTGTTGATTATGGAATTGGCGAAACCGGTTTTGAGTTTATTAATGAAGAAACCTTATCGGTTCATAATGCTATTGGTCGTAGTGTCAGTGGTGCTGTAAATGTGCAGATTGAATTGCTTGACATTGACTGTTCAATTTCAAAAACTAAAACAGGTCTAGAAATTGAGATTCATGAAACTCCATATAACAATAACGGAACATTTTCTTACCTTGCAGCTATCAATCCAGGGTTAGTGCATTCATCTCCAGGAGGTTTTGCCACTTTTGGAGATAAAGGTTTTTCTCAAGGTACACTAAATTTTTGTACTAGTGTCTCTACTTGGTCAGGCACAATCCCGGTGTCTTTTCGTGAAACCAAATTTCGTGTAGGTTTTAACCTAACCAATTATGGTTTTAACGTAGATGGGGTTCATACACAAGAAGATGTTGCAATGGATTTTAATTTTGATGTCGACTCTAACTTTAAGGTGTCAGGATGTCAATGCGATAGAGACTTTAACTGCAACTCCAATGTTATCATAAATCAAGGTGAAAGCCTGAGCTTATGTATATATCCAGATGTAAATGCTGGATCAAGTGCAGATCCAAAATCAGTGCATATTTCAAACTTTAATCTTTTTTTTTCTGCCGGATCTGGTTCCAATTATGTGGCATCTGAACCTGTTCAATTGGGGGCATCAACATGGGTCACAAGTAGTCTTGCGAGCACAGAAGAAAGAGATGGAAAAATTAGAATTGTAGCACCAGTAACAGCTTCTTTTTTCTTAAATGGACATACTCAGCTTAACATTGATGGGAATGTTTATTTCTCGTACAGTCATAAAACAGCTGAATTCAATAAATTCAGTTCTTTTGGAATGACAGTCGAAATTTTATCTCAAACCAAATCAGGATGTTTACAGAACCTTTTACGGAGACTCGGAATTTAATCTGAATTATTTGATGATCATCCCTCAAAAAAGATTCCCATGAAAATTCTTCACAATACGTGACAATGTTGCGTTTATGAATAAAATCCGAAATGATGAGGTTTGTTGGTAAAATAAACCTAAAATTATTGGTTTTAAAAATAAAAAGTATATTAATCGTCGTACGGAAAGCATTACGTAGCTTACAGTATATTGATTGATCGGCTTCCTTCAATCGTAATACTTTATTGTTTACACCATTACCTCATTCATCTCAAGTCTCTAGTGACCAAATTCTTGAGTCCGACACAGAAGTGAAACAGAAAAAGATGACAACAATTACACCATCAACAAACGGAAGCCTATTGCCTCCAGCTCCGAATGTTTCAATGGTGAATTATGATTTTGAAGAATACGCATTAGAACATGGTATCCCTGCGACGCTCGACCCGCTTCCCTACCGAAAAGCCGGTTCTGTTTTTGCCACAGGAGAAGAAGCCGAGCCCGTCATGACATCTGCAAAACATGACCCTCGTCTACGAACAGTAGTTTGTCGACATTGGCTGCGTGATTTATGTATGAAAGGTGCGGCATGTGAATTTTTACATCAATATGATTTATCAAAAATGCCCTTATGTCGGCACGGAGATAGATGCAAAGTGAAAGATTGCCCATTTCGTCATATCAGTGAAGCAGATCGTTTGGAATGCGTCTTCTACAGTCAAGGATTTTGTATCCATGGCCCTTTTTGCCGATATAAACATTTGCAAAGGGATCGTGCGGACTTACCAGCAGTTGCGGATTTTACCCTTGGTTTGAGCCAGATGCAAGCAGGGAAAGATGGAATGCAACAAAGACGACCAGCTCCGAAACCCAATGAATTCTATAAAGTCAGTTTATGTAAACATTTTATACAAGGAGAATGTCCTTTCGGGGAAGGTTGTCATTTTGCACATGGTGAACATGAATTGAAGAAGTTTCCTAGAGGAGGTGCAAATAACGAAAATGAAGATGGCAATGCATCAGCAGAACTTACGGAAAATATGTTTGGAAATCAAGAAACGACTACTGTAGACTATTTTCAAGGTGGTGCATCCGGAGGTGGAAAACCTTCTCCTATTTTAGAACCAGAACATGCAACATTTTTTATTTTGAATGCAGCAACACAGAGTGACTTAGCTATAAGTACGGTCAAAAAAGAGTGGTGGGTTCAAGCCCAAGACGCACAAAAAGTAAATGAAGCTGTAAAGAATGGCAAAAAGGTTATGCTTTTTTTTACTGTGGCTAATTCAGATCATATACAGGGTGCAGTCCTTTTGCAATCTGAAGCTAAACCATCCACTAGAAATGCTAAACGATCAAAAGATACTAAATTATTTTCATACAGAATAGAAGCAGATTGGTACCGAACAGTTGAATTGAGAATTACAACAGCTGTTGAAGCTGCACCTGATCTTCTTTTGCCGAATAGAAAGTCTGGAGTATGTCAAGAATTGACCCCTTCGACTGGTGAAGCAGTAATGAAAGCAGTATGGAATTCACCTATTACTACGCTTTATGAATCATTCACTGGGCTTGATCCTCCTTCGGACGATGCTATATTATCAGATTTTCGTGCGCCTCCTCTGAATGAAATATCATGGCCAACAATGCCTGGACCTGGATTTCTCTTTGGCTGTAACTCTCAAAATATGGACGAATGCTTGGGCAGAGGAATACTGGGTCTACCAAATCATATGAAAGGATCAGCTGCAGCGATAAAACCTGGTTCGGCAATTTTCCTCTATAATGTCACAGATCGGCTTTTGTTTGGAATTTTTGAAGCCCTTACTCCAGCAATGGCAAATATTGAACCAACAGCATTCTCAAAAAATCCTAAAGCAACAACTTCGCCATTTCCTATTCAAATACGATTCAGAGTTGTTTTAGAGTGCCCGCCTGTAGAAGAAGCGGATCCAGTATTGAATGATATTCTAAGGAACAGAAAAGGAGGTCGAATAGGCCCACTGACGCATGCGCAAGCGGTTGGTTTAGGCAGTCTATTGGCAAGCCAGTGTGGTGCTCTTCAGTACATGACAGAATATAAGGCTGGCCGAGGTGCGGGAAAGAATGTACAAGCTCCGCCGATTGCGCTTCCTCCGAAAATAATAGAAAATTAAAGTAACATTTTTTCTTTTATGCAGAATTAGTTTTCTTGGTACAAGCGTATTTTGTTGGATTAATTAGAATTGTCCAACCACATCTGTCTTCCAGAAGCGCGGAATAAGAAAAGATATAACATATAAAATAAAGCTAAGTTCATCCAGATTTTTTTGTAGAAGTATACTAGATTCGTGGTCTATGTGTCATTTTTAATCTCTCATTTTAGCGGTCGTGCCTGATAATTTCGTTTGAATTTTTGTGTATGCTTTTAATGGCACGAAACTATAAGGATTTTAAATCATCCATGCAACTGATCCTTGATGATTTGAGATTTATCAAATAAGACTATAAACATCTATTTGAAGGTATATATATTAAAGTATTGAATCTCAACCTTGACAACAAAAGATTTAGATAGCAAGATCCACAATTCTTTCAATAAATATCTAGATTTATTTGTAAATTCCAATAAAATTTTAATATACCGTCTGTCATTAGAAAGTGTATTAAGGTATTTGTCTAATGTGGAAGTTGCACCAATTCAAAAGAAGTCATGCCAATCTCTTATATGATTTTTAGATGATGTCAGTGAATGAACAATTGATTTGAGCCTGCTGGAATACTTTTATTGTGGTTCTTTTTATTAGGGTAATTACGTAGATACAGACTATTGACGTAGATACTAAATTTGCTTGTAAAATAGTGCCTATCCACCTTCGTTTCTTGGCATATCCTCCATGATTTGGATTAAATTATTACCATATTCATATGAATATTTACGTTGATGATTATTAATTAGGAAATGCCTTTTCTAAATGAAATTTGTGGGTATCTTCTTTTAGTCCTAAGAATTTTGATTCCTGTATGATAATACGTACGCTGACTTCAATTCTCGTGAATTGACAAGGTCGACTTTAAGCCATATCCAACGAAATTTTATAGATACAGGTCTATTCTCAAAGAGATCATCGATCAAAATGGCGAAGAAGAAGGAGAAAAAGAGCAAGAAGGAAAAGAAGGATAAGACTCCTAAGGATAAAAAAAAAGAAAAGAAAAAGAAAAGCCATAAAAAGAAGGAGAAGAAGATTTCACTTGAAGATGATGACTTAGAAGTTAAGTTACTTGATGACTATGATGAGGAGGCAGTCGTTGCTGGAGGAGCATGGCCCGTTGGTGAAGTTCAGCCGACCAGTTGCAGAGACTTCATTGCTGCAGGGCTTTTCTTGTTGCAGCTTGGTGTTGTTGTTATAATCGCATTCAAAGATGGTTATCCTGCAATTGAGAAACAGAACAGTGACCCAAAAGAAACTGATACGTATCAAGGATATTTGTCTGCAGCATCCATATTGATCATTATGAGCTCAATGCTTGGAGTAGTAGTGATTCGAATAATGCTCGAATTCGGTGGAGTTTTGATTAAATCACTCCTTTTCTTCTCTCTTGGTGTTGGTGCTGTTTTGATTTCCACCGGCAGCTCTAATGTGTTCACTGCTGTGCTTGGAATCATCCTTGTACTAGTTAGTCTTGTATACGGCAAGATGGTATGGTAAGAAAGGATAAAAGAACCATTGGTGACACTTTCGTGCATGACTATGATTTTGCTGAACGTTAATTGTATTTACTCTTCCATACAGGTCACGAATCCCATTAGCCAATGCCAATCTCAATGCAGCTATCACATGCTTGAAAGCCAATTTTGGAGTTTTCTACCTAGTGTTTGCATACTGCATGCTTTTGTTTATCTACACTCTTCTTTGGTTGGCCTCATTTGCTGGTGCTAATGAATTGGCGACAACTTGTGTTAAAGTAGGAAAAAATGAACAGTGCACAACAAACAAACTCTTTTACATCCCTTACATAATTCTTTATGTCTGGGTTTACCAAGTGTTTTATGTAAGATACGAAGTCATGATTCCCAATTCAATCAATCTACTTGATATCATTAATACTTGTTCTTCGTTATGTTTTTTTCTTTATACAGAACTGTGTTGGTTGTTTATCAGCAGGTGTTGTTGGTTGTTGGTGGGTAAGTTTTTATGACCATTGATTCAGAATAGATTTTTCTTGTGAAGCTTACTCATAAAGTAATCGACAAATTTTCCAGTCTGATCCTGATGGTGCACATGGATGCGTTAGCCCTGCTACCAAGACTTCTTTCAAGAAGAGTCTGACGACTTCATTTGGATCAATTTGTTGGGGTGCACTTTTTACTCCATACGTGCAAATTATCAATGAAATTGTTAATCCAGATGGCGACATGGAAACTGGAGTCACAGAATGCTTCCCGAAAAAGTGTGTTGATACATTTGAGTGGATGGTCTCATATTTCAGCCAATGGGGTTACGTTTATGTAGGTCTTTATGGATATGGTTTTGGAGACGCTTCGAAGAGGGTAAACCGTATGTTTCGCCTTCGCAATTGGGAAGCCGTTGTTTCAGATCACCTACTGCGCAACATATTCTTGTTATGTATTGTATGTATCGCGTATATTATGGGCGAAATTGGAAAGATTGTTGCAGATAGCTCTGACTTCTTCGCTGGTGCAAAAAATGCCGCAGACTTCGAGGCTCAAATGTAAGTACAAGCCGAAAAACAAAACGGTATCAATGAAATACACTAACAATTTGATTTTCGTTTTCGATAACAGAATGGGTGTCATCGTTGGTTTTGTGTTCGGTTCTCTCGTGGTTGGCGCAATGACAGGAGCGATTTTAGCCGTAATTGTCTTGTATGCTGAGAGACCTGGAGATTTTGACCGTAACCATCCTGAAGTGGCTGAACAAATGAGGACCGCTTATGGAAAAGCTTACCCTAATTTATTTCGTTAAATGTTCCTAGTTGATTCCAAAAGAAATCTTAAAGTTGGGGTTTTGAATGTCCAGTTAAAGCTTAAAAGTTTTAAGTTTATTGTTTCTTATTATATTCTCAAAAAAGAATAAAATGTAAGCAAATTATTCACTTAATAAAAGATGGAGAATTGTACTGTTACAAAGGATGAATTCCATTTGAAGCTATTGAATAAGAACTTTAAGAGTCGCCATTGGATGCACCACAATGCGCACAATTAATTAAGAGTGTGGGAAGATGCTGAAGTTGAATAAGAATATGGTTAATGAAAAGAAAAAAATATTTGTTGAATTTGAACGAAAACGAAGTGTAATAATTTTCCCTGCTCAAACAGATTTTTATTACTAATGCCATTGTTTTGTTGTTACTCTTGTTGTTTTTTTGAAGAGGCATACGACATGCATATGCGGCTGCTGTATTTTTTGGCGATTTATTTGTTGTAAATTGTCAAAATTATACGTATTTTTAGTTTATATATGCTTGATTTTTCTCTTCAGGCTTTAAATAATATATTCATGATCAAGATTGTTTAGATCAATTGAATATGTTATTTATATGTTTGAGAAGTTTATGGTTCAAGCAGATTTTCTATAGAACGCTAATTAATAAATATAGAGGATTGACACTATATTCATATGAAATTTGATTGAAAAATGGTGGATGAAAAATTGGCAGAGGCTCTAATTGAGAGGCCAGGAAATCAGGAATGGAAGCAAGGGGAGCATCAACCAAAGTCATGCAGAGATCTTATTCCGATGCTCCTATTTATTCTTCACATACTTATCATAATCTCTGTCGCAAGCGTATATAGTGGAAAAGCAATTCAAGATGCATTCAATGAACATAGCTATAAAGGGTATCTTTATGCTACTTTACTGCTGAGCTTGATCACTTAAATCCTTTCCTTTGTTATTTTACGAGTCATGATTTTAATCGGCAAATATTTGTTAAAAATAATGCTTTTTACCACAGGTATTGTTGCCTTAGTCGTTATTACCGTTAATCCTTCTGAAATTCTTACCTCCATTACAGGATTGATCGTGCTTTTAGGAGTCTCATTTTATACTTTCGTGGTCTGGTAAGATACGTTTCATTTTCCTACAGGGAATTGAAATTTGATTAAAACTTTTCTGACTCGTAGATCTTTTTATTTCTTCTTTGAAATTTCTTACATCAGGAATAGAATTCCAGTTTCCACTGCCAATATTGTTACTGTCCTAAATTGTATACAAGAGAACTTTGGAATAATTTACGTAGCTTTTGCTTACGTTCTTGTTATGATAGCATGGACGATACTATGGTTGCTTGCTTTGATGGGGACAACTGAAGCAACGAAAACTTGTTCTAGTGAGGGTGCATGCAGGACAAATTATTTGATTTTAATTCCATTCTTCATGTCATATTTGTGGTCTTTTCTTGTAATCAAGGTAAGTTTAAATTTTATTGATATCCTATTACTTTGATTGTGAATTTTGTGAGCTTACAGTTGCATTTTGTTTCTGATTATAGAACTCAGTGTGGGTCATTTCAGCGGATGTAGTTATTAAATGGTGAGTAAGATCAGGAATTCGATTTTATACTAATCATGTTTGTCCTGCAATTAAGGTTGATCCTGAAACTTCGTCCATATGTCTCTCTCATACAGTTCAAGATGCATTGAAAAATGTCACAATATATTCGTTTGGATCCATCTGCTACGGTGCTTTAATCACTCCTTATGTGAAATTTTTGGAATCTATGATTAATCCAAACGGCGAAAATGAATTTGCTCTTAAGGTTTGTTCTTCCTCAACTGCCGAAAAATTCGGAAAAATGGCACTCAACTTCAACCAATGGGGTTATGTATATGCGGGATTATATGGATACAAATTCAACGAAGGGTCTCGAAAAGAGCACGGGGTTGGATGCCTGTAGTGTCAAACGATTTATTACGAAACTTATTTTATGTAGCAATCTTCACTCTTGGTCTTTCTATAGCTGAAATTGGTGGAGGTTTAGTACATATAACAGATTGGTTTGATGATGATGGTGGTTTTGACCCAGAGACAGATGCGCAAATGTAAGTTGTTTTGTTTCAATATAGTTTAAGATTTTTTCTTGTATCTCATAATCAACTATTTCACACTTATTCCTTACCCCAAATACTTCGCAGTCTTGGATTCACTATTGGTGTACTTTTGAGCTTTTCATTGTTATCAGTTGTTCAGGGTGGAGTTTTTGCTGTGATCGTCCTTTTTGCAGAAGCTGAAGCTGATTTCGCGGAATCTCATCCTGACCTCCATCTGAATATGGTTCGAGCTTATTCAGAAAAATACCCTAGATTAATTCAGTAGAGTTTTAACATATAACGTGGTAGTTGCGATAAAAGTA
>Ga0115008_10003583_pt1 | contig 12841 bp, 12 predicted proteins | sample FraStrMetagenome_FD_87164 | JGI IMG/M metagenome (GOLD analysis project Ga0115008, IMG submission 87164) | Marine eukaryotic phytoplankton communities from Arctic Ocean - Fram Strait ARC3M Metagenome | ecosystem: Environmental > Aquatic > Marine > Oceanic | place: Fram Strait | collected...
TAGAATCATTCATTGCTAGTTCATATCTTCCAGGTAGAAACTTGGCTTGTAAACTTCTTTATTTTAATGGAGAGCTCATACGATCTGCCACTGGAGAACGTGTAAATTATATAATGTCGAAAGTAGCTCCATCAGGAATTACAGGTAATACTTCTTATGGTCGATTGATAAACGATAGCAACATTGTAGATATATCTGTAGCAGCTTTAACATTACTCTCAGAGAAGACTAAGTCTATTAAACATGGAATTTTTACCGTTGATCTCAAGGAAGATGAAAACGGGACCCCTTTTGTAACAGAAATAAATATTAGAATGGTCGCTTTTAACTATTGTTTTGCAAAAGCAGGAGCCAACTTTTCTGACGATATTCTTCAACTTATGTCTGAAGGAGAAATTGACCGTAGCTTTATCAACTATACTTTTAAAGAAGGTACAATTTTTTTAAGAGACGTTGATTCGACTCCAATGTTATTAAACGAAAACGAACTAAAATAACTGATTTTCTCTTGAATCTCAAATCTCGTATAACTAACACTTTAAATACAATTAAGAAATATCGTTACTAAAATTATTACTAAAAAAAACGAAACGACTTGAACTAATTTTTCACTTCAATACTGCTTTTTAAATAGCGTAATTTAAAAGTAAATTATAATTTTAAAATTTTATTTTAATCACATTTAAATTTTACAAAATGAAATTAACTTTTCCAACTGATAAAATCAATGAAGTCTTAAAAAATAAAACTTATGACAGTTGTCACTTAAACAAAGAGGTACTCGATGAGGTAGGTTTTTTTGTCTTGAGAGCGGGTATTCCAAAAGATAGAGCACATTTTTATTATGGGAAATTTAAAGAGAAATATGATGTAGGAGAAATTGCAAAATCGAAATTCCATAATACAGAAGTAGCTGTTTTAGGGATTGAAATATTTGAGCAATTGAAATATGAACAAAAACTTAAACAGATATAGCCACGTTTTTTTAATGGAGTTGTAGGGAATGATTTTATTAGAATTTTAATTAAAAATGAAGAACACATTAAGCCTGTTTTCTTACATCAAGATATTGGATATCAATGTGGTGGTGAAGAGCAGTATTCTTTCTTTACATCGCTTTCGCATACCTATGAGTCCAATGGGGGGCTTCAATTATTTCCTGGAACACATAAACTAGGGTATTTGGGTGACGTAGGTGAAATTAACCGAGCGATTATACCGTCAGATTTAACTATTTGTTCCCCAGAATTATTTCCTGGAGATATTTTAATTATGCACTCTGCAACATGGCATTGTTCTGGTGTAAATACAGCAAAAACGGAACGTATTTATATCGAAACTCATATAATTTCTGGAAATAGTCCTTATTGTAAAAATTTAATTTTTGGAAAAAACACAAATGAAAGCAGAGCAGATCTAGACATTTCCAAGCGTGAAATGGATAATTTTTTTGTTAATTCTAGGTCTAATCGTCTTAAAAAAGCAGAGATAGCACTAAGTAAATTAAATTCTACAACAAAATAAAAATGACAGAACCATCAGAAATAGATCAGCAGTTGCTTGTAGCTGCAAGAACTCATCTAAATGAATTCATAAAAAGAGTCTCCAAAAAATTCCCCAAAAAAGGGTTAATGTTAGAAGTAGGTGCTCAGGGTAGAACTCAAGTACAAAACTCTTTTAAAGATTGGGATATAAAATCATTTGATTTAATTGAAGATCATCAACCAGACTTCACAGGAGATCTTACTTTGTACAATAAAGATATTCCAGATAATTATTTTGATGCGGTAGCTTGCTTAGAAGTTTTAGAACACACAATAGATCCATTTGCAGCAATCAAAGAATTAAGACGTATCTGCAAAGATGGTGGATATTTATTGATTTCTGCTCCACTAAATTTCAGGCTACATGGGCCATTACCGGATTGTTGGCGTTTTACTGAATACGGATGGAAAGTACTGCTAAAAGATTTTGAAATTATCGAAATGAATACTATGGAAACTCCCTCACGCCCCTTATTTCCTGTTAAATATAATATTTGGGCAAAAGTTGACAAATTAAAAAATATTAATCCTAGAACGATGAAGTTTGAGAGAAAATAACCAAATAAATATGGACAAGTTTAAGGAATTAGTTGCAGATTTATTAGAGTATGATCAATTAAGTAAATTAGATATGTATATACCAATGAAAGATATTGATGAATGAGATTCTCTTACCTTATTGGGTTTTATTGCAATGATTGAAAATGAATATAGTATTCAAATTAATGTCCCCAACTTAAACATAGATTTAAGTTTTAACGATTTTTATAATAAATATTTAGTTTCTATTTAGGTCTATTGACTTTGTGATGAACCTTTTTACTATTTGAAAAATAGAGTTTGTTGAGACATTCTAAACCCAGTTTAAAACGTGATTTTGATAATGCTTTGATAATAAATAATTATAAGAACAGACAAGTTAGAGAATTTATAGCGTTTTATTGTATTCAAAAACTATCTAAGGAAAAAGTTAAATCAAATATTAAAAAAAACAAGAGTTAACAACAATACCAAATGCTCCCCAAAATAGATTTAAGTAACTCCCTATCCTCCAAAATTATTCTTAAAAATAACGTATTATTATTGAAAATAATTAATTGTGAAAATATCTAAATCTTCACTAAAATAGTTCGACTTCACTCCCCTCTACTCCACGGCAATCTTCCCAAGAATAACTTTTTTATTTTTTTGAGTTACTGTTGATTAGACTTTCTGAACAAATATTCAAATCTATTGACCTAAAACAAAACTATTATGTGTGAATTTAATTTGAAATTTGTGACTAATAATTTAACAGTTTTGATGAAAAAAAAGCACTATTATTAGTCATATTGTGTTGAGTTTAGTCTGTTTTTTTTTAACAGCCTGCCAAACAACCAAAAATATTGGCAAAGAGGATTTTTCAATCCCTTTAAAACTTCAACTATCGGATAGACCAAATATATTATGGTTAGTAACAGAAGACATGGGGCCATACATTACATCATTTGGAGATTCTACAATTCAAACCCCTAATTTGAGTCGATTGGCAAACGAAGGAGTAAGATATCCAAATCTATTTTCTCCGGCAGGCGTTTGTGCCCCTAGTAGAGCAGCTATTGCAACTGGCATGTATCCTACTAGCATTGGTGCAGGCCATATGCGTACAAAAAGTAACACTCAGACAACTGGTCTACCATCCTATGAAGCAGTTCCTCCGGTTGAGGTAAAAATGGTAAGTGAATTACTCAGAATCAATGGTTATTATTGTACAAATAATTCTAAAGAAGATTATCAGTTCAAGGCCGCCATTACTGCATGGGATGAAAGTGGCACTAATGCACATTGGAGAAACCGGTCAGCGGGCCAACAATTCTTTGCCGTCTTTAATTTTAACGAAACACACGAGTCTGGTTTGTTTGAACCATACAAACGAACCGAAATTATCCCTCAGGGGACTAAATTTAAAGTTCCACCTTACCTTCCTGATAACGAAATTATTCAACGAGACTTATGGAAAATGTATAACAACATTGCATTGATGGATAAAAAAGTTGGGGTAATTCTTAATCAGTTAGAAAAAGACGGATTATTAGAAAACACCCTTATATTTTTCTATGGGGATCATGGTGGTCCGTTGCCAAGACAAAAACGTTTGATTTATGATTCTGGATTAAACACACCATTGATTATTCGATACCCAAATCAACAAAACGCTGGATTGTGGGATAAACAACTTATTAGTTTTGTTGATTTTGCTCCTACGTTACTTTCTTTGATAGGTATAACTCCTCCTAAACACATGCAAGGCCAAGCTTTTTTAGGTAAGCATAAAGCCAAAGAAAAACGCACATACATTCATGGTGCTGTAGATCGATTAGATGGTATAACAGATGCTATTCGTGCTGTACGAGATAGACAGTTTAAATACATTAGAAATTACAGGCCAGAACAAGGATATTATTTACCTATTAAATACCGAGAAAAGATTCCAACCATGCAGGAATTGTTAAGATTGAAGGATGAAAGAAAACTCAATGATATCCAAGCACAATGGTTCAGAGAAAATAAAGCTCCTGAAGAATTGTTTGATTGTAAGGCTGACCCGCATGAATTGAATAATTTGGCAAGCGATCCTGCATACAAAGAAAAGTTGACAGAATTAAGCTCAGAAATGAATTTGTGGATTGAAGAAATTGGTGATCAACCTAATTTGCCTGAAATAGAACTGATTTCTGAGTTATGGAGCGGTGCAGATACCAAGCCAGAAACGGCCAAGCCAATAATCAATTCTAAATATGGAAAAATTTACATAAGTTGTCAAACTAAGGGTGCATCTTTAGGATACAAGATTATAGACCGAGATAGAGTAAAACCAAAAGCATGGTCTATCTATCAAAAGCCATTTATATTACCAGAAGAGTCAACAATATTAGTACAAGCACATCGTATAGGGTTTAAACCAAGTGAGATCATTGAGAATACATTTGTTAATAAAAAATTAACACCTCTTGAATATAATCATAATATACCAACAATTTGTATAGAGTGATTTCTCAACCCCACTATCCAAAATTATTCTTGAAAATAACTTTTTATTTTTGAGAATAATTTTTTATTGAACTTAACCAATACTTAAAAAAAATACGAGAAAAAAAGGTACTTTTATTCGGAAATATTTTTTAAGTTGGATTGAAATTTATTACAAAGTGAAAAAATTATAAATAATGAACTTATTTTCAATAAAATACTATTAATTTTATTCTATTAACGATGCACATACACTATCTCAATTGGTCTATTGAGGTTATGAAAATTGTAATATAAAATAAAAGAAGCATCTTAAACATAATTATTTATTTGGCGAAACCATAAGAAAAAAATATGAACACTTACATTTTTATCAATGGAGCATGGCATGGAGCATGGTGTTGGAACAAAATTAGTCTTCTACTCAAAAAAAAAGGACATAAGGTTATTACACCAGAACTTCCTGGGCATGGCGTAGACAAAACCCCAGTAAAGGAGGTGACGTTAAAATCATACACTGATTGTATTTGCGAGATACTAGATAATTTAGAGGAATCCGTAATACTTGTGGGACATAGTATGGGTGGTTTAATTATGAGCCAAGTTATAGAATATCGACCCGAAAAAATAAAGTGTTTAATTTACATTACAGCTTTTGTTTTAAAAAATGGTGAATCAATTTTACCCTTTATAAGGAAAGATTCAGAATCATTACTAATTCACAATATTAATTTTAGCCAAGACATGAGCAGTATTGAATTAAATGAATCTGAAATTGAAAATGTTTTTTATAAAGATTGCTCAAATAAAGACATCAATCTTGCAAAATCATTAATTTCACCTCAATCTTTTGCCCCAATCAAGACGAGACTCAATATGGTAAACGAGAAATTTGAACAGGTCCCAAAAATATATATTGAATGCTTACGAGACAGAGCAATTTCGATAACGATGCAAAGAAAAATGTACAGTAAATTTAGCTGGGAAAGAGTGTATTCAATTGACAGCAGTCATTCTCCATTCTTCTCATCACCGGATAAACTTGTGTCAATCTTAACCTCTTAATCTATGTCTGTAAAAATACAATTTTCAAATAATGCTATAAATTACAATGAATACAACATAATTCAAAATAAGATTATTAAAAATATTTTAAGCAAAACTATATCTAAGCCAAGTTCAGTTCTAGATTTAGGATGTGGCACAGGAAGGTTGTGCAATTCAATTGATTGGCCAGTTAAGAACTTTTATGCCGTTGATTTTTCGGAAAAAATGCTTGATTTTCATCCCCGTAAAAAAGGAGTAAGTTGTATAATTGGGGATTTTAATGATCCCAAATTATTTGAAAAACTGAATGAGTTTAAAATAGATCATATTTTTTCCACATCTTCTTTGCAATGGGCTAAAGACCTCGATGCATCCTTTGCGCTCATTAGAAATCTTAATGCTCCAGTTTCATTAGCAATTTTTACCTCAAATACATTCAAAACCATTTTTGATACTGCAAATATCCCCCCTCTTTTGCGAACAAAAGAAGAAGTAACATTTTTTGCGAACAAGTATTTTGATGCAAAGTATGAGACCATAAGGTATTCTCTTCCATTTAATAACAAAATAGAAATGTTTCGCTACATTAAGAAAAGTGGAGTAAGCGGTGGACGTAATATTTTAGATTATAAAAGCATGAAGTATTTGATGAATAATTATCCTATAGATTATCTGGAATTTGAGGTTTTATTCATAACACAACAATAAAATTTTACATGAAAAAAATAAATCCTAAAATTTCAGTTTTCGGCACAGGGGGACATACAAAAACAGTAATTAGAATTATTGAAGCGGAAGCAAAATGGGACATTCATGGTTTATTAGGTGATTCTGAATACCTAGAGAAGGATATTGAAATTTTAGGGTATAAAATAGTAGGATATAGAAATGATATCACTCAATTACAAAAAGCTAAAATTATGGATGGTTTTGTAGCTGTCGGCGACAACCATCTTCGCGCCAAAATTACTGATGAATTAATATCCAAAGGAATGAAAATAACAACTATTAAACACCCCAATGTAACAATTATGAATAATTTACCTGTAGGGTATGGCACTATGATTCATGCACAGGCTGTAATTGGTGCAGATATTAGAATTGGTAAAGGAGTTATAATTAGTGCATCATCAGTAGTTGGACATGACAGTTATATTGGAAACTATTCTCACTTAACCCCAGGTGTATTAATAGGAGGTGGTGTGACTATCGGAGATTTTTCTTTTTTAGGACTTGGAGCAGTCGTTCTTCCTGACGTTAAAATAGGAAAAAATGTGCAAGTTGCTGCAAATTCTGTTGTCCATAAAAATCACGGAGATAATGTTGTACTGGCTGGGAATCCTGCAAGGGTTATAAAGAGAGTTGTCATTTAGTGATACATAGAAAATAAAAATTTGACAACTGAGATTATTTAAAAAGATTTAAATTGCCATAAAATAGTTCGACTTCACTCCCCTCTGCTCCACTTTTTATTCCCAAGAATAATTTTTTATCCTTGGGAAGATATATTTTTTAAATTTGACTGATGTTTAAAAACAGTAAATAAGAATAAAAAAATTCCTATTATTAGGAATAAGAAACCCGTAATCAATACATTTGTTATCCATATAAATACTTATCTATTTTTAAAATGAAAACACTTTTAAAACTAATCAAAAAACACCCATTAAGCGGAGGATTCATTTTCATACTTTTAAATTTTAAGTTTTTAAATAGTATTTCAATTCCAAACATAAAACATAGAATATTTCTTAGAAAAAGGACTAGTGATGTAGCTACTTTTATTCAAATTTTCGTAAATCAAGAGTATGATAGAATCCCTATTAAGTTTTCTCCTAAAACTATAATCGATCTTGGGGGAAATATAGGTTTGGCAGCAATCTTTTTTGCTAATAAATACCCTGAATCTAAAATAATTTCTATTGAGCCTGAAGATTCAAATTACAAAATGCTTGCAAAAAACTCTCGTAATCACAAAAATATTACAACATTAAATAAAGCAATTTCAAATGAAAATAATATAACTGTTCAAGTTGAAGATAACGGATATGGAAAGTGGGGATTCATGACTAAAAAAACAAATTCTTCCCCAGAAAATGGAATAAAAACTATTTCAATAGATTCATTAATGAAACAAAATACCATTTCAATCATTGATATTCTAAAAATTGATATTGAGGGGGCAGAAAAAGAACTTTTTGAATCTAATTACGAGTCATGGATTCCTAAAACAAGATGTATAGTTATTGAGCTTCATGATAGAATGAAAAGTGGTTGTTCAAAAAGCTTTTTTAAGTGCATTAGTGAATACAATTTTTCATTCAATATTAGAGGAGAAAATATAGTAATGATTAATAACGACATTTAACAATAGATAACAAGTCATATACTTATCATCCTATCATCAACCGAAGCATATACCGAAATGTTGAATTAGTAAAAAATTAGAATAACAACTTTTTTAAATTAGGTTTTACGTTTCTAGAATGCAAGTGTTCTGTTATCAAAATAATCTTAAATCCTCACCAAAATATTGTGAGGTAACTTCCCTAGTCTCTCCTTTTTATTACCTAGAATAATATTTTATTTTTGGGAATATATTTTTTTATAAGCTACTGATTTTAAATGCTTAACTTTACAAGTGATTCATATTAACTAAAATAAATGAAGAAACTAATTATACTCTTAACAACAGCAAGTTTATTTGTAGCATGTAATAATAAAAAGAAATCTGATGGTGAAGCTAACGCTTCAATGATTGAAGCCTCTCAAAATGGAAGTTTAAAACAAGAGCAGTCAACACCTCATATGTTAATTATTAACTATAACCTCAAAGAAATGAGTATTGAGGAACATTCCGAACTTGGAACAAATGTTGCACCAAATTTTACACCTGAAAAAATTGAAGGACTCATTGGTAAATCATTTATTGGGAATACTAATACAGGAGTTTATGGAGGCGCTTACCAGTTTAGCTCTAAAAAAGCTGCTGAAAAATACATAATATCAGAGTTTTGGTTAGGAATTGAGGCACATCCAAATTTAGTGAATTTTACAAAAGAAATTTATGCTGTTCCACCATTCTCAAACAAATCAAACGGTATATGGTCAAATCGAAAAACATCATCCAACCCAGAAGATGCCCTGGGAATGCACTTGTTAGTTGTCAAATATAACTTGAAAGATATGACCCTTGACCAACACTATCAACTAGGAGTTGATGTTGCTCCAAACTTTACATCTGAAAGAATTGAGGGTTTCATTGGAAAATCCTTTATTGGAAATACTGACACTGGAGTATTTGGTGGAGTATACCATTTTAAAAGTAAGGAGGCAATCGATAATTATTTGAACTCTGAATTTTGGCAAGGGATTGAGAGCCATCCTAATCTAGTAAATTTTATAAAAGAAATTTATGGTATTGCTCCAATTTCAACAATTTCTAATGGAATTCCAATGCTTTAATCATCTTGATTAAAAAAGTATTACCAACATAAATATAAAAAACCTACGTCTTATGGTGTAGGTTTTTATATTCATTAAATCCTCACCAAAATAGTTCGACTTCACTCCCTTTGCCTCCTCAATAAAATACACCACTAATTAGTAATTAATTAGTGGTGTATTTTTTACCTAATTTTAGTCTGCAAATTTGTCCAAGCTTTACTATATCTTGTTATAGTTATTCTATTAGTGTCAAACATAAAATAACAATGAATAATTTATCAACTTTTCTCTTTTAATTTTCGCTCCCAATCCCACGAAGACTTAATCATTTCATTCAATGATTTTGATGGTTTCCAACCTAATTTATCTTTCACTAAATCAATTGATGCAAATAATTTTGGAACATCTCCAGATCTTCTATCGGTAATCTCGTAATTTAATTTAGAATTTGTTACTTCTTCAAAAGACTTAATTATGTCTAAAACAGAAAAGCCATTTCCAGTTCCTAAATTAAATATTTCAAACGGTTTTTCTTGTTGGTTTTTAATAATTCTATCTACTGCTAAAACGTGTGCTTTTGCTAAATCTACAACATGAATATAATCTCGTATAGGAGTTCCATCTTTTGTCGGATAGTCATTACCATAAACCATTAATTTCTCTCTAATTCCTGCAGCAGTTTGTGTAATGTAAGGCATTAAATTATTCGGAATTCCGCTTGGTAACTCACCAATTAATCCGGACTCGTGGGCGCCAATAGGATTAAAATAACGTAAAGAAATCGCAGATAAATTAGTCTCCGATTTTATCAAATCATCAATAATTTCTTCCGCAATTTTTTTTGTGTTTCCGTAGGGGGAAAAAGGGCGTTGAGTTTTACTTTTTTCAGTAATTGGTAACGATTCTGGCGCTCCATAAACAGTAGCAGATGACGAAAAAATAAATCCATTAATATTATTCTCCGTTAAAGCTGTTAATGTATTTATTAATGAGTATAAATTGTTCTTATAATACATTAAAGGTTTTTGAACGGATTCTCCAACAGCTTTGTGTGCTGCAAAATTGATAACCGCTTTTGCATCTTTATGCTCATTAAAGACCTTCTTCGTTTTTAATTCATCTTTCAAATCAATATTTATGAAAATTGGCTTCACATTTGTAATTTTTTCAATTCTATGTAATGTTTCTTCAGTAGAATTAGATAAATCGTCGAGTATAATAACTGTATAATTATTTTCAATTAACTCAATTACAGTATGTGATCCAATATAACCACAACCTCCGGTAACTATTATTTTATTTTTCATTTTTTCTTATTTAAGTATTTTGTAAATATAACAAAATATACAAAACCATACTAGTACCTACTAGTTGTAAAATTCAAAAAACATTTTTATATTTGCGTAATGGAAATTTTAAAATCGATACAAGAATCAAATACTCCAAAATACAGACAGATTATTACTTCAATAGAAAGTTCTATCGTTGACGGAGTGTTAAAAAAAGGAGACAAACTCCCCTCGTTAAACATGATAAAAGACAAACACTCTTTGTCTAGAGATACTGTTTTAACAGCTTTTAATGATTTAAAAAATCGCGGAATTATTCACTCTGTAGTTGGAAAAGGATATTATGTTTCTACAGAAGATGTTTTAATAAAAAGAAAAGTTTTTTTACTTTTTGATGAATTAAACTCTTTTAAAGAAGATTTATACAATTCGTTTCTTCAAAATTTAACGAATAATGTTCAGGTAGATATCTTTTTTCATCATTTTAATATAGCTGTTTTTAAGAAGTTAATAACTGATAATATTGGTAATTACAGTTGTTACGTGATTATGCCCGCAAATCTAAAAGACGTAAAATCTACAATTGAAAATTTGCCTTCAAACAAAGTGTTCCTTCTAGATCAAATAAACGATGAGCTAAAAGAATATCCAGCAATTTTTCAAAATTTTGAAAAAGATACTTTTAATGGGCTTTCGTCTGGCCTAAATAAACTTGTTAATTACAAAAAAATAGTATTGTTATTTTTAAAAGAAACACAACCACAAGGAATAGTAAGAGGTTTCAAACTATTCTGTAAAACCAACTTTTTAAATTATGAAATTATTGATACGCTAGAAAAGAGAACTCCTAAAAAAGGAGAGGTATATATTGTTCTAGATGATGAAAATTTAATCCGAATTATAAAAAAGATAAAAAATGCGAAGTTCGTTTTAACAAAAGACATCGGTATTATTTCTTTTAATGATACAATTTTAAAAGAAGTTGTTGAAAATGGTATTACTACAATTTCTACAGACTTCAAATTAATGGGAAAAAGATTGGCTGAAATGATTTTAACTAATGAGCAATTAAAAATAGAAAACCCAAGTAAATTAATTTTAAGAAACTCATTGTAAAAATGGATATAATTAAAGAAGTAAAAGAAGAATTCGAAAAAATATTTTCAACGAATCCTTTGCTAGTTTTTTCTCCAGGAAGAATAAACATTATAGGAGAACATACTGATTATAATGGCGGTTTTGTTTTTCCGGCTGCTGTAGATAAAGGAATTGCTGCTGCATTGCAAAAGAGCGACACAGGGAGTTGTACTGCAATTGCATTAAATTTAGACAGTACAATAAATTTTGAACTAGACAAATTAAAACCTTCTAAAGAAGGAAGTTGGGAGAACTATGTTTTGGGTGTGGTTGCAGAAATTCAGAATAGAAATAAAATTATGGGCGATTTTAACATCATCTTTAAAGGAAATATTCCAGGCGGTGCTGGTATGTCTTCCTCTGCAGCTTTAGAAAATAGTGTTGTTTTTGGTTTGAATGAATTATTTGATTTGGGATTATCAAAAACAGAAATGATTTTAATATCGCAAAAAGCCGAACATAATTATGTAGGTGTTAAATGCGGAATTATGGATCAATATGCAAGTATGTTTGGTATAAAAAACAATGCCTTGTTGTTAGATTGTAGAACTATTGAAGCTACACCTTATGAAATAGATTTTAAGGAGCACCAATTAATGTTAATCAACACAAATGTAAAACACAGCTTATCAGACAGTGCATACAATGACAGACGTTCTGCCTGCGAAAGTATTGCAGAGATTTTAGGTATAGAAACTTTAAGAGAAACTTCTGAAGAAGATTTAGAGAAAATTATAGACAAAGTTACACCAGAAAATTACCAAAAAGCGCTATACGTTATTCAAGAAATAGATAGAACACTAAAAGCTGCAAAAGCAATAGAAAATAATGATTTAGAAACATTGGGTGCATTAATTTATGCATCACATAATGGATTACAACATCAATATAAAGTAAGTTGTACCGAATTAGACTTTTTGGTAGACCAAGCAAAGAAAAATAAACATGTTTTAGGAGCAAGAATGATGGGTGGTGGTTTTGGAGGTTGTACCATTAATTTAATTGCTAAAAACGAAGCAAAATCATTTGCAAAATCAGTATCAAAAACATACAACAACAAGTTTAATAATAAATGTTCTGTATATTTTATAGCACTTTCTGAAGGTACACATTTGGTAAAATAATAAAAGTAAAGTCAACATGAAAAATAAAAATTTACAAGATTATTCTCATAAAAGATTTAATATTTTAACTGGAGAATGGATTTTAGTCTCTCCTCACAGAGCTAAAAGACCTTGGCAAGGTCAGAACGAAGAAATTTCAACAGAAAAAAGACCTTCTTATGATGATAGTTGTTATTTATGTCCAACAAATAAAAGAATTAATGGAGAAGTAAATCCAGATTATAAAGATGTATTTGTTTTTACA
>Ga0115008_10003584_pt1 | contig 12841 bp, 3 predicted proteins | sample FraStrMetagenome_FD_87164 | JGI IMG/M metagenome (GOLD analysis project Ga0115008, IMG submission 87164) | Marine eukaryotic phytoplankton communities from Arctic Ocean - Fram Strait ARC3M Metagenome | ecosystem: Environmental > Aquatic > Marine > Oceanic | place: Fram Strait | collected 2012-06-18
GACCCTGACGGTGACTTTAGATAGGATCAGAGCGGCTCTTGTAAGTCGGGCTGGCGACTCAGAACGACGCTACATTCTTCAACTTTGCTCGCTCAAGGTGCGCCATGCGACACTATTTGACGAGAAATTGACTCGCTTTGGCATGACGGATGCCTCTATACACAGAAAAGATAGCCAATTGAAGGTGTTTGGTCGTCCACAGATAACGTCGGTAACTGAGAGCGGAAAGTCGAAAGATGCAGGTGACGACAATTTTATTCGAGCTTCATTCCTCGCAAATAGACGAGAAAACATGAACGAGTTTGAATTGGATATTAAGCCCTTGGTCCTCGTTGTTACACCAAGCTCGTTGGTCGATTGCATGCATAGCATTAAGGGCATTGCAGAGGTAGGAGAAATCATTGGTCGCGAAGTTGAACGAAGAGTCCATCTCTTGGGGCGGTCGACTAGAATTCGACGAGCTATTAGTTCCGATGCATCTCCGAGGGCTTCATCACGAGTTACAGCGGCAAAAACGGTTACAAGTGGTATCCCTGCTCATACGTCGGCGCCAAACAAAACTGATTCGACGCTGGTTCTTTGTTTGACTATGGAGACTGCAACTATTTTATTGTCTTCGGCAGTCGATGACTCCAGTAGCAAAGACACTGAGCGAGGGGCACCGGCGCAGAGTTCACTTCAAGTGGTCTCAAATGCACTTGTTATGTTTCAATCCATCGAAAATGACGACGAAGAAGCGACTGGAAGTAAGACTCTTCATTTATCTCTTGATGATTTCTCCGCCTCGTTGACAGGTGCAAATGAGTTGCCACAGCGAGTTCTTGATCCGTCCGCACTCGAATTTCGTGTCGTTTATGCAACTCAGAACCACGGCAGTGTCGTTTCTCAAGATTTCTCCTTGCACGGCGACACCGCGAAGTCATATGCAAGTCCTTCGTCCATCCTGGCCCTAAGATCGATCGGGGAGAATATGTCCCGGGTATTATCGGGCAGACAAGAAAAACATGAGACTGGCCCTCGCCAGAAGAGTGCCGGTGTTTCAAGTAGGAAACAGGCTGGAATTGGTTCGTTGGTGCAGTACAAAAAAAGCGGAACTGGCATTGCGACGAGCATGAAATGGGAATTGGATTCAATTTCATGCGCCGTCTCCCGTCCTTGTACAACTTCTGGGAGCGCTTGTGACGATGAGATTCACCTCTTTAATGTTGTCGTCGATGATGTAAAGGGTTCGTTGGACGGGTGCGTGTCAGCCCTTTATGGAGATGTCAATGCCTCGTTCTCAATCAATTACTTTCGCCCCGATTCGCACCAATGGGACTCATTCGTCGAACCATTTCATCTGAATATGACGATTGAGCAAATGCCCAATGAAATTGTGAGTTTGTCTAGCGCATGCACTCTAGAGTCTTTCCTCAAGCATTCTTTTCGCGGTTGAAATAATTACTCTTCTCTCATCCCCTTTTTTCTTCCCGTCCAAAAATACCAATTCAACGCAGATTGTTGACGCATCTACTCAAGATGATGAAATCAATGCAACTATAACGTCGGCCTTCCTCAACGATATGGCAGAGGTGGACTTTCGTCTTTATCAGAAAGCCCTATCGTTTGCGAAAGACGAGAACTTCAAAGAAAATAGCCCCTTGCCATTCGCCACCTCAGCGTCATTTTCGAGGGGAAAGCATAAGCCTCGAACCGAAAGGAACAGTCGCATTGTAAATGAATGTGGGTGTGACATTCTTATTTGCTCGATGAAAGCGATAGAGACTTCGTCAGGACGACAAGGTCGACTGGAGGAAAGCAGCCCAGGTTGTGCCCTCATCACATCTGGCTCCAGCATTGATCTCGAAACATCTAGCTTTGCCATCAGCTTGACGCCATTGACAGAAGCGATGATAGGAGAGCGCCAATCCCTCATTGATCTCCCTGTTGTCAGTTCCGCCGAGAATTTCCCCCATTTTTACGTATTCGAATCTCTTAACAAACATCGCTCCGCTTTGACGTCCGATGACGAGAGAAACGCTGACCTTTACGATATCGAACCTGTTGTTGAGTGGTGTTGTGAGAATCAGAGATTGCGCTCATCGAAGCCCGATGTTTACAGCCTCGATGAGGGAGAAGACATCTTATCGTCCAGCACGTGGTCGCCTGGTATCGAGTGCTATGGTGGTCGCCCCGATAATGAATCTACTTCTCAAAGACCTTCGATCTCAAGCTCCATCGCTGGCAATTGGACGCGTCCATTCCGACAAGATGACTCTCCGCATTTTAGCGATATGACTGGATCTTTGAGGCTTGCTCGGGAGCGTGTGGTTCTTCCCGATGACAACTGGATCTGGGCCAATGATTGGACGGTGCAAATCAGTGGGAAGCGAGGAGAGATGACGACAGATGCAGATGGATGGGAATATAATACAGAGTTTGATCGCTTCGGTCGAAACCGACGTTGCTATCAAAAAGGAGACTCCTGTCGCAGACGCCGTTGGAGCAGAGTACGGATGATCAGACCACCCCAGCTTGGAAACCCTCAACGTCCAATTAAAGTGGTGTTGAGGGCGGGCCAGCAAAAAGATGGACTTGTCGTTACAAAAATTTGCAGCCCGCTCTCGATAACGAATCGAGTGGGCGAGTCTATAACGATTTTCCTCTATACAATTTCGTGGGAACGAGAAGAAATCACCGGAACGATATCGTTGGGCGAAACGCTCCGTGTTCCTCTCGCTTTCGCATCGGCAACATACATGCGTTTGGCCCAGCCACGAATCCATCGTACGCCTTACAAGGGGCTTCCCAGCAAGCAGAGCCAGGTGTTAGATGAATATAACTACACAGAGCGAGTACTAATATTACCCACCGGGGCGAATTCATCAAGTTTGAGGAGGGCACACATCATCATTGATGGAGATCAACGAAAGAAGCAGCATGTCAACATCATTGTTCAGTCTACGTTGGACGAGACTCATATTATTCTTGAGCCCATCCTACAGGTCATCAATCTTCTGCCTTGCTCATTGAGCTGTAGGGAAGGGCATCGGGAAAGGCACGATTCTCTGTCGGTCGTGGGACGCTCCCAGAGCAACATCGATGTAGGCGAAGTGAACAATTGCACAGCAGTCGATCCGAGATTTAAACCTCACTTGTCGGTCGCTCTACCGGGCTACGAATTCTCCGACTGGGTTCCGATTGTGAACAGGAGGCAGACTTCGCTGACTTGGCGCCCTACCGCTAAAGAGGAAACCCAAATTTTGCGCGCAAAGAAAAAGGAGAACGACTTCGAAGATTACAAGGCTGTTGTTGAACTGCTCCCTGTAAATAGACATGTTGGAGATCAGCTCTGTATCATTATGAGTGTCGAGAGCGGTCATTGCCCAGTTGTCCGCTTTTACGCACAATATTGGATATTAGATAAATCAGGCTTCGGCCTACGCTTTGCTGAAGGTTTTGACGATGTCCTTGATAGCGATGCCTCTTCCTTCGGTCGATCGATGCGCCGTTCTCACGCCCTTCTAGACAAGAATGTGACACAATCGCTTCGATCAGTGCCAGGTTATCAATGGTCTGTTGGTGCGGACGGAATGAGCATGTTCTTTTCTCGAAAGGAATGTCTATCTCTCGCGATTGACCGCGATTTGAGACAACCGTCATCGTCGAGAGGCATATCATCGCGATCACAGTGGTGCGAACCAATTGACGTGACAAATGTAATGCCGAACAATATTATTCAGCTGGAAGAATACAATGGGGAAGGGAGGTTCGAGTTGAGTCTCAGCGTAGCGTTATGTCCTTCCATTTTTTCGCGTACCAAACTCATTACTATCGTTCCGCGCACCGTTGTTGTCAACATGTTGCCATACAGCCTTTGCGTTGCACAAGATGGCCGGCTCGATAGGCGAGCCATCATTCATTCTCAAAAATTGAGGCCACTTCATTGGACCACGGGGTCTCTGCCGTCAAAGGTAAGGCTTGCTCCTGCTACTGATTCACGGAATGAGCTGGAGAGGGACGAATGGACAAATGGGTCGATAGAATTGAATAAGGTTGGTATCACAAGCATACGCATGAATGCTCCATCTTCCACCGAAGTCGAAAATGGAGCTGTTCAGGTAGAAGTTCGGCTTGCGACAAAAACTCAGAGCGCTGCAGTCCTTGTGCTCATTTATCCTGCGGACAAAACCTCCAGCCTTTATCTCCTCCGTAATCTCAGCTCTCGGACCATTTTGGCTACGCAGGCACTCAACACAGAAGAAGAACTAAATGAGCTGACCAAGAATAGTCAAGGCTTAACTGACACATCCCAATTGAAGCTGGCAAGAAGCGCCTTGAGGCGTCTGCAACAAAAGGGTAGCTCCCCTTCTCTTCGTCTCGACACTCGTCAAAAAGCTACTACCAGTAAGAGCTTACTATCGTCCTTTGCTGGGATGGATTGCGGCATTTTGGGCGCTTGTGCTCCCACTAGCGATAGTTTTGATGAAGTAGACGACACCGAGGGGTTCATCTGGTCTCTAGTACCTCACCAGGATGATTGCTGTTTTGGGTTTGAGGATCCAGAAAAGGCTCACTTGCTCGAATGGTCATGTGTCGATGGGAACAATTACATCTTTGATGACAGTGTGCTCCAAGTTGGATTTATTTCGATCGACGAAATGGGTTCCAGCAGCACGCTTAGGTTCCCTGATGGAAGAGAAATAAGATGCGCCGTCAAAGCAGAACATAGCACAAAAGTCATCGAGTTTGTGGATGTGAGGGATAAAGCGATCGGAGAACGCAATGCGAGCATTGGGATCCTCCGCCATAGAAGCGCTCTTCGTGACGAAATGATTGCTACGAAGAGTACTTATGACGATTACAAAAACATTAACGGCACTTCTGACAACTTTGACGAGGAGGACCATGTCACCCTTACTCTTCGGGCGGAAGTCCCGGGTATTGGCATTAGCGTGGTGGAAAATGCACAGACGGCGTTCGCCAGAGAAATTCTTTTCCTTCACATGAAATCAATTACTGCAGAGTTTGGACAGACTGGGCGAGGATATCACGAGGTTGAGTTGCAAATGATGTCGGTGCAGATAGACAACCACATCTACAAAGCAACGCACCCAGTTATGCTATCTTCTGCGCACGTTGATGGCAGCGAACCCTTTCTGCACCTTTCCGTCGTTCGAAAGCTTCAGGCCCACGCAACAACATATGTCTTTCCCTATCTGGCACTGCGCATTTTACCAGTTGACTTGCGGCTCGATCGGAGAACAACGGAGCTATTGGCTAGATTTTTCCGACCAATCAAGCGCATCCGAGAGGATCAGGTCTCTCCTCACGAGTATGTTCGAAGTATTGCTTTATCGAGGACGCAAAACCAGTCAAACAGCAGGGAGGGGCTCGACTTCTTGACTTCCTTGGAAGGCGGTGCGAGAAGACTGAAGCCAAACGAGGGGCGTGTATACATCGAACAAATGATCTTGCACCCTGTCCTTGTTTCTTTAACATTTTCCCAGCATTGGTTCGAAGAAACTGAGTCAGCATCTGACGGAATTTTTGCGATTGAGTTTTTCCGAGGCCTCACAAGCATATCATCGGCTCCCCTTACCTTCACATCATTCTTTGTCGGGCATGCCTTCGAGTCACCTCAAGCTCTGGGTCAAATTTTGTTTGCGCATTACAATTCTCAGCTGTTCCAGCAGATTTTATCTGTCCTCGGTTCTCTGGAGATTCTCACTGTACCGGCAGATCTGTTGGGAAATGTCGGGACTGGAGTTATTTCATTCTTCTACGCCCCCCTCCAAGGGCTCGTCCAAGGGCCCGGTCAGTTCATCGAAGGACTCGAAACTGGCACGGAGTCACTCGTGAAAGGCGTCTTTGTAGGTGTTACCCGAAGTGCCGCAAATCTGGCCGACGTAGTCAACTCAAATTTGGCAGGGTTGACTGCCGATGACGAGTACATCGGAGAGCGACAGAAATCTCTCATCAAGGCACGAAACAGTAACGCCACGAAGTCCCTCGGCGAGTCGCTGAATATCGCTGGTGCAAGTTTAGCCCGGTCATTGAAATCCAGTGCACAAGGGATCGTAGATCAACCATCAATATATGCTTCCAAACATGGAGCGATTGGCTTCGCCAAAGGTATGGCGAAGGCTGCTGTAGGAGCAGTAGTGAAACCCGTCGTTGGCATCGGCGATGCAGCATCGGTTCTTCTGACGCATGTCTCCGACGTTACTGGCGACCGTGCATCCTCTTCAAAAGTTCCCAAGAGGTTGCGACGAGCTTTGCCTTATCGCGATGGAGTATCATCCAGCAAGACCATTACTCTCGCCCCCTTTGATTCCGAGGCGGCCAAGGCTCAGAGCATTGTGACCGAAAATGAATCGAAAAGTGATGCCTATGTTGGACATGTTCGCACGCGAACCCATCTCATTATTGCATGTGAGACCCGTCTTATTGTGACCGCCAGCAACGAATTGAATTTCTTATCTCAGGGTGAAAGTGACGTCTGGCCATGGACCAACATTAGCCACTTCGATATGGTTGGTGATACTGTGCTCCGTATGAGTTTCTTCTCCCCCACTGGACTCAAATCATGCACCTTCGAGGCTGGTTCCTATGTGATGCGGTCAAGGCTCTATGATCTAGTTTCAATGCAATCGAGGAAGATGAGTAATTTCTCAAACCCCGGGCGTTATGGTGCTCAAGGCTTTGCCTCAACTTCGGGGGACGCCAACGTTTCGAACAGCTACGTCCTGGGGTCCAGAAATGTCCGACGCACTCGTATTGATCAAGGTGCAAGGGATGAAATTGAAATGATTGAAAGATGCTGCCACCGCGTCCGAAAGTTAAATCGCACAGACAAGTCTTTCCTCAGGAGTTTAGATGAAGAGGCTTGGACCTTGGTCGATTCCTGGGGTCACTTTGTCTCCGGTCTCCGAGCACGGCGCTGTCTTGTTGCTGGCTTGGTCAACAGAACCGGGTCCAATATCCAGATCAAGACCACTTGCCTCTTTGAGGGCGGCTCACCCGTCTACTCTTTGCCAACGAATGATTTTGATGATGACATGGGACTGCTAAAGCCCGGAGGCGCCATCATTTTCTTTACTTGGAGTTGGCCTCCGAACCTAAACAATCATGGCGACATCTTCCTTCACATTGAATCGACTGCCTTCAGTGCTGACTTTGCCCAGAATAGCACAGTAGTCTCAAGTGCTACTCCTCGGTCCGGCTACAAGGTACAATTTTTGGAGAAAAGTCTGTCTGGTTGGTGGGCTAAATTCTGGTTGCTCTGCCTCGACGACGAAAAAGTACCGGTACACACATGAAGTTTTTAATTAAAACTACCTAGGTACGTAAATAGTAGCCTGAGTCTCTCTTATATATTGATTGCCATATGCCGCTTACAAGCTTACAAGAGGATAGCCGCCGCCAGAATGCCGGCAGTGAGCAGTTGCCGAAGAAACCCTGTGAGCGGAATGCCAAGCTCTTTATCCATTCGCACGACGAAACCTGCGTAGAAGGAGAATGCCGCCCACAAGCAACATGAGTATCCAACGGCCTCATTCAAAGACACCTCTCCCAAGAGAATGAGAGTCATGAGGGTCGCGTTGAGCACCGACCCATTACCCCACCCTCGAAATAATCCCTTATTGCGGCGCATCTCCCTCCGGGAGACGTCAATACCGAACAGGAACGGCGCTCCAAGTTCGGGCGCAACAAATAACAGCATCGAGAAGATGTTGATCGCGCTAACGACAATCATTTCCGCATTCAGCAGCCTGATGATAGCATCCTCATCGTGCGGCCGAATCAGAAGGAAGATCGCACTTCCTGGGCCCATTACAAGGGAAAGAAATTTCAGTCGACCGCTGGGCCTCATGCCAGCAACCCGAAAAGATTTGTCGACACCGCGCTTAAACCAGAACGAGCGTACCAACAACGAATAGGGAATCGCCTTGTATGGCGGAACGAGATCAAGTAAGAGAAGGACAAGGCAGGCACACGTCGAAAGTGCTGTGAAGCCACTGCCGACTATTAATTCGTATTCGCTGGGAGTGAATTGGTGGACCCCATATCCGAATCTTCGTCCCGCACCGATAGGGTTTGTTGCGAGCTGAAGTCCACTGATCAGGTTGAGGAGCGTGAACGCATAGACGGCGTACTCCGCTCGGCGCTCAATGATGTCGGCAACATCCAGCCGAGCGTCCATTGCTACCGAGTACGCGAGTCCGAGTGAAAGGGCGTTCAGGAGAGCAAATAAATGGACGGCGGTCGAGAGGTCGAGATCGAGAGGAGCACCGCCGGCCACGACATCGACACCTCATACTACGTAGTACTAAGTACGTACTACGTAGGTAATCCGGGAACACGACAAAAAAACAAAGGAAAAACAGCAGAAAAAGTGACACGCTACATATGTACATGTATTTTCATACAATTTGAAAATAACAGAATAATAAGAGGTATTTTTCATTGCAGTATAGCTAGATCTACATGTACATGTACGTAGGAATTCCTCTAGTAGAGTCAGAGTGCCGGTAGATCTAATGTACCGGAACTAGATCTACAGGTTGCCAGGTAGATAGATCTGTGCTATCCATAAAGTGAAACGAAAATAGAGTAATAGAAACTTCCTATCAGCATGTATCCCCCCCACCTCTACCGTAGATCTATCTAAATTAGCTAGCTAGAGATAGATCTAATACATGTAGATCTAGGAGGCACAGCACATCCTCTCATGAATCGACATGCTCAGGTGATGGGGTCACAAGGCAATTCGGGAAGCTACCTTGCAGGAGTAGCGTGAGTGGAAGCCGGAAACGAATAAAATGAGCACACATGTTCCACCAAAGTGTAGCATTCATCCCACCACATCGCCATTCTTTGTCCAAAATTACATCGAGCCCCTTCTCTTCCTGGTCTACTGCATTGTTTACCAAATACCTCACAACCCAAGGTGATAAATACTCGCAGTAAAGAGGAGTATTCCTACCCTGTGACCCTTCGAAGGACGGCGAGGAAGATGATACGCTGAATTTAGGGACAAATCGCGAAAAGCATTTTGGACATTGCGTCGAATGATCTCGAAGTTCGAAGCATTGCCATCCCGCAATGATGTCATCTTCTTCAAGAATTGTAGAACATCTTGGACACGCATCGCTGTTCACATCAATTAGAAGATCTGGGTACAAGTACTCAAGCAGACTCTCGCCGAGGATGACCTGCTGCTGGATTGATTCGATAATACAAATATCATCCTTCTTTTTTAGACACTCAGGCTTGCGATCATGAAAAGAGAAGAGACGATGGTGGTCTGTTTTTGCTTTTGGGGAGACCGACGGCCGCTTCAACCTATCGTCACCTCTCGATGAATCAGACATTTCAGATGTCGCATCCCTCGAATTGTCATTGTCCAGTGGACCACTTTCAGAGGAATCTTCGGTTAAGAATGAGCCCTTGAACATGTTGCCGAACCGTTTTCGCGTCTCTTTCATCGACGTGGAACCCATCAAATCCCATTCATCTTCTTTCCTTCTGTCCTTGAGAATGACCGACTTGGAGCTAGATTTATTGCTCGATACCATGCCTCTCCCAGCAAGAGATGGCTGGGGTTGGGGGAAAGCGGCCACATATGACATCAAAACTTCGCCTTCACAAGAAACTCTGGCCGCATTCATCATGCTCAATATTTCTCTGGCTCTCTTCGCGTCCTTGCATCTGCCACACGCATCGATCAGCTGTTTAAAAACTTGGCGATCCGCGAGAGGAACATCTCTCGCTTTCATCATCTGAAGCATGTCAAAGGCCAGGTCAAGTTGAGATCCTGCAATTTGAGCCGCTTCTTCCCTCTTGGATTCGAAGCGATATAAACGATCTCGCCTGCTCCTTGCGCTGGGCAATCTTGCCGGATAAAACAAGCCATTGCCATCGTCGGGGGATATTTCTACACCTGAGGGGCTGCAAGTCGTCGGAATAGTCCAATTCCTCTCCTCCTGTGCCAATCTCAATTGATCTGCTTCACATGATGCCAATGCCAAACCAATTGTTGGGGCAAAAAGACTAAAGAACAAAGCGAATACCGCACGTTCCGGAGAAGGAGAGGGATCCCAGTTTTGTGTCACTTGCAAATTCTCCCCATCCGCCCCTTCGCCATAATTATAGGTCGCCCTTAGTCGTTCCAAGAGTGCCGCTTGTCGATCAAACTCAGCATTTACAATGCCCGGTATCGGACGTGGATCGCAAAACAAACTCGACTCGAATTTTTTGGGAAAGGAGGAATAAACAAACGTCTTTTGGATCTCGAGATTGTCTACATCAATAGGACCGTGGAACGGGAGATCACTTCGATTCGGCTCAACAGCCTTGATTGATTTGAGTTGCTTATGAGCCTTTGCGCTCATAAGGAACGGTGTGTCAACCTTCGATTTAAACCTCCTTTTGGTGCGATTGAGCTTGCCGTCCACCGTCTGATCAAAAAAGAGAATCGCCGGCAGCCCACGTCGCTTGCATATGAACTCATCAAATTGCTGAGTACTACACAACTCTTGAAGAAAAGGCTGATACTCAGTTCTCTGAGTGGCGAGAAATTCATCAGTGCGGAAGCTAGCGCACTGACTCCACCTATTGAATTCAGAATCATTCCCCGTGCCATTTGTTCCCGGCTCAACAAGGAAATTTCTATAATTCTTCAGGGTCGATGCGTAGAACATAAGAAATGCTTCCTGCACCGCATCCCAGGCCGATTGATGACCTTCTTCACCGACCATATCGTTGTGCTTTCTTGCAGAATCAGGGGTGCAGGCAAGGTTGAATGCATCATCGAAGGACGCGAGCCGTTCTTCCCACATAGTGGTGGCATGACGCTTCAACTTTGCTATCGAATCAGGACTAGCGGCTTCCTCGGGCCGTTGAATTGAATGTTTCTCTTTCGATTTTGTGCCCGTCTCATAGAAGTGCACGAGCTTGAAGTAATTGCACGCCTCAACTTGACGATCGGAGAGCTTCTCGCCAGGATAATATGCTTCGGCAATTTCTCTCTTTGTCAAATCACGAGCACTCCAAAACACATCACCTGCAGCCTTTTCGAGCGCGGTCTCAAGCTTCTGTCTTCGTCTTTCTGGAATGGGAGGGAATCGCGGAGTGCACGGGCCAGGATTTACCAAATTGTGGTCGAGATCGACAACAATAGTTTCCTCGCCGATATCATTTTTGAACGAGTCAATATTTTCAGAGCACACACCGCATAAATATGGGAACGGTGCGTCAAGCACTGGACTCAAGGCCTGAGGGAGTAGGGGTATGTAAGCTTGACTCCAGCTCATTGGAAATAAAAGCGATAGCAAAATTTCTGCCACCACCGTCAGCAAACTTCCCTGACTCGAAATCAAAAGGACTTTTCTCTCGAGGGCCAAGGAATACCAAACGAAGATAATATTTTCAATATGAAGGCACTCGAAAAGAACATGGAACGGCAGTGCGACGTACGCGATTGGTTGATCTGCGGGAGGACTCCAGAATCTAATGGCTGAATTCAATATAGACATTTGTAGCTCAAATGCTCCCGCTGGCGGGGCAGGGATCTCCGAGCAAATGTTGAGCACATAACGCTCAAGGGGAGCCGTCATGAGATTGGTGGTAGTGGCCAGCCTCCAGAGCTGAGAGAGGTACTCCCGGAAGGCAGTCAGATACGGATAGGAAGAAATGATACACAAAACCTGAGGAAGATATCTCTTGGACCCAACTTTCTGGCCGCTCCCACCTCTAGAAGATTTTTTCACCAATCTTTTCCTTGGCGAAAGATTCTTCTTCTTGGTGTTCATGTGCGCACTTGCGTCATTGCCACCGTCGTTGTTATCACTACCTGCACATTCCTCCCATATGGCAAGACAGGTGCCATAAAATCTCCTCCCCTGCTCGTCAGTCAATACAAAGTGATGGATCCTGGGCAATCGAAAGTCAGCCCGCGGCACCACTCTGTCCCCAATGATGGAGAAACAGAACGACGTCACACCATCGTTTAGAGGAGCATCGTCATGGTCTCGGAGGGGATATCGTGCCGTAATCTCTGGTTTGTAATATAGAGGTTCCGGTTGTTTCTGCCTCCGTGGTGTCTCCGCCTGCTGATCCCCGCTAGTATTGGTACTTTGATTGACGGCACTAGCCAATGATGAGGCTCGCATATCCTTCCTGCTTCGTCTTTTGCTTTTGCTCCTCTTGCCGCTACTCTTACTGCGAAGCAACCCCCCAAAGCTGAGGGACTTCTTTGGAGGCAGCTGAACCGAGGCAGCATTGCCCCCCTGACAACTGCTACTGGGGGTATCCGCAGACGGCGGCGACTGCGTTGTGCCTGCAGCTTCTGCTCCTGCGCGGTCATCGACTGCAACAGGCGAGACGATGACAAAGTACTCCACCAGGCGTCGGCTTGGTGCCAACACGGCGGCTGCAGTCGACCCAATCGAAGCATTCCTTTGGGTGCCGGTGAGGGCAGCTGGTCGATCCATTGCGAAGCCAATGCATGCGTACCATGTATCGAGGAGGCGGCGACGATCGAGTGCTAGTGGCGAGTTCTAGCTCTAACTAGTCTAGCTACTACGTAGTACGTAGTAGAGTTGTTGCCGTTGTTGCGTTGTTGTGCAACATGCAGCATGCAGCCAACGGGCGGCGGGGCGTGCATCGGCAGCACGGGCCGTGTGTCGGGATGTGGGGGTCACATTCCCAGTAACAAACATGAAATCCCCCCAAATCTGGTCCAAAGCCCCTGGAAAACCGAACCGACAGCAACAGCCAAAAAATGGCGGCATGACGAAGGCAACAGCAACTCCGGTGCCGGCGGCGAGCAGCAGCAGCGGCGGCAGGAAGAGACAGC
>Ga0115008_10003585_pt1 | contig 12841 bp, 9 predicted proteins | sample FraStrMetagenome_FD_87164 | JGI IMG/M metagenome (GOLD analysis project Ga0115008, IMG submission 87164) | Marine eukaryotic phytoplankton communities from Arctic Ocean - Fram Strait ARC3M Metagenome | ecosystem: Environmental > Aquatic > Marine > Oceanic | place: Fram Strait | collected 2012-06-18
CGAGCTATTAATTGCAGCTTGTGGCCATGAATTACTACTTAGCCGCTATGTGCAAGATGCAGCAGAGCTACGAAACGTGCCCGCTGAACAGTTTGAGCATATGCATCGCGTATTATTTGAACTACTGAACCAATTCACCAGCACCATACTAGTAGATACCTCCGCTTGACTTAGCCGCACTTGTTCGAGATATTAGTCAGCTTTTAATTTTTGTAATATGGCAACTACTACGCTCAACTACGAACCCATGGTCTTTAACCCTAAATTGGGTAAGGAGACACCACTATCTGCGCTACAAAAAGAGGTGCTTGCATTGAAAAAAGAACGTAATGCAATTATTTTAGCGCACAACTACCAGGTCGATGAAATTCAGCGAGTCGCTGACTATGTGGGAGATTCGCTGGGATTAGCCTACCGTGCAGCCGAAGCCGATGCGGATTGCATCGTATTCTGTGGCGTTCACTTTATGGCCGAAACCGCCAAAATCGTCAACCCCAGCAAAGTAGTACTTCTACCGGATATGAATGCGGGTTGCTCATTAGCCGACTCCTGCCCAGCCGAGAAGTTAGCCGCTTACAAAGCTGCCAATCCTAATGTTTACGTGGTGGCCTACATCAATTGCTCGGCTGCCGTCAAAGCGCTCTGTGATGTAATTTGCACCAGCGGGAACGCAAAGACCATTATTGAAAACGTCCCCGCCGAGCGCGAAATTTTATTTGTACCTGATCAAAACCTAGGCCAGTGGGTGTCCAAACAAACCGGTCGCGCTATGCAGCTGTGGCCGGGCTCCTGTTACGCCCACGTGCTGTTTACACAACAAGCAATCGAAAGCCTCAAAGCTAAGTTCCCACAAGCTTTGGTGGTGGCACACCCTGAATGTGTCGAAACAGTGCGCGACAATGCCGATGTAGTCTGCAGCACCGAAAAGATGATTGGCTTCTGCCAACTGAGTCCAGCGCAGCAATTCATAATCGTGACCGAAACCGGCATGATTCACCGACTGCAGCGCGAAGTCCCAGAAAAAACATTTATCGCCGGCCCGACTGACAGTTGCGCCTGCAATGATTGTCGCTTCATGAAGATGAACACGATCGTCAAACTGCGCGACTGCCTGCGCGACATGCAGCCACAAATCGAAATGGCCGATTCGGTGCGCGAGCTGGCATACCTGCCCCTCAAACGGATGCTCGACTGGAGCCGATAAAACTTAAACGACTCAAGCTTCAAACCCTTGCTGGCTCAATCGCCACAAGGGTTTTTTAATTTATGCCTCAGCCCAGTAAAGCAGCACGCACCTACCGTAATGATCGCATCCGAGCACCGTTCCTGGGCTTACTGGAAGCCGGCTGGAGTACTTTCGCCTTAGTCGTTGCAATTCGTTTCTTCGACGCACCCGAATCGATCAAAGCCTTCATCGTCGGCGCCGGCCCGATCGGTTTTTTGATTACACCCATTACTCTCTATGCAGTCGCTAAATCACGCTCGCGCTCCAGCTTCGCCTGCGGCTTAGCCTTCGCGCTGGCCGCAGTACTACTGCTGGCTGCCAGCTGGGTGAATAGCTTAGTCGCATTTAGCCTGTTAGTCATTGCGAGCCAAGTCGCTGCAGTGCAACACACACCATTAATGCTGCAAGTCTATTCCGACAACTACAGCCCTGGCGAGCGCGGTCGCCGTATGAGTACCCCATTTATAATTTCCGCAAGCTGCGCCATCGTATTTTCTCTAATTGGGGGCAAAATACTCGATGCTTCGATGCAATATTACCCTTGGATATTTGTCAGTATGGCCATCGCTGCCATGGCGGTCGCCTACGCCAGCACTCGTATCCCCAGCGCACAACTTAACACGCAACAGGTCGGCAACCCTTGGCAGAATTTAAGCCTGATCTGGAAAGACAAATTTTTCGGTTATTTACTGGCCGTATGGATGCTGCTCGGGATCGGCAATCTGATCACAATTCCAGTACGAGTTGAATATTTAGCCGACCCGCAGTATGGCATCAATGCCAACAACACCACTATCGCATGCATCATGTTAGTTATACCAGCGGTTGCGCGCATACTTAGCACTCGAATTTGGAGCCGGCTCTTCGACAAAATGCACCTAATTACCACCCGTAACGTACTAAATATTTTCTTTTTCTGCGGCATCGGTGGCTTCTTTTTTACCAACAATATAATTCTAATCAGCTTGTCTATGGCCTGCTTTGGCGTCGCTCTCGGGGGCGGAAAAATTGTGTGGAGTTTATGGGTGACCAAAATTGCCCCGCCTGAAAAAACAGCTGCCTATATGAGCGTCCACATGGCACTGACCGGAGTGCGCGGCACCATATCACCCTTTTTAGGCTACTGGGCACTTAGTTACTCCAGCCCCGCCAGGGTCGCGATCCTAGGCATGCTACTAATCGGGCTGGCCGGTATTTTATTTGAATGCATCCGCGGACACAAACGGATGGACGCGTCCATCCATCCATTAAATTAATTGTAAAATGCTAACACCACAACATCGCTAGTCAGCTAGCCAGTTTCGATGATGTGTTTTCGCAAAAGCGGCAAGGTACTTAGCCGCCATTTTTTAGCAACTGCTCAAAATACGCAATGGTCGGCTTCAGCCCAGCATCCAAGGAAACCGTGGGTTCCCAATCAAGAATTTGACGCGCTTGAGTAATGTCTGGCTGCCGCTGCTGGGGATCATCCAAAGGCAGATCCATATGAACGATTTTCGACTGACTACCGGTTTGCTGAATGACCTTTTGCGCCAACTCTAAAATGGTAAACTCTCCAGGGTTACCAAGATTGATCGGCCCGATCACTTCATCTTGATTCATCAAGCGCAGAAATCCTTCAATTAAATCATCACAATAACAGAATGAACGGGTTTGCTGCCCTTCGCCATAGACCGTAATATCCTGCCCTTTCAGCGCTTGCACAATAAAATTCGAAACAACGCGGCCATCATCGGGGCACATGCGCGGGCCATAAGTATTAAAGATGCGTACGATTCGAACATCCACCCCATTTTGGCGATGGTAGTCCATAAATAGCGTCTCGGCGCAACGCTTGCCCTCGTCATAGCAGGAACGAATACCGATCGGGTTAACATTTCCCCAATAGCCTTCGGGCTGTGGATGCACCGTAGGATCTGGGTCGCCATACACTTCGGAGGTCGAGGCCTGAAATATCCGCGCCCCTACTCGCTTGGCCAGACCCAAACTATTAATAGCACCCATTACAGAGGTCTTAATTGTTTTGATCGGGTTGTGCTGATAATGAACAGGAGATGCGGGACAGGCCAAATTGTATATTTGATCGACTTCTGCCTTAAACGGGTCGATCACGTCGTGCCGCATTAATTCAAAATTCGGATTGTTTAATAAGTGCATTACATTGCGCTTACGCCCGGTGAAAAAATTATCCAAACAGATGACAGAATGCCCTTGCTGCAGCAAGCGATCACACAAATGACTGCCAAGAAATCCGGCTCCGCCGGTGATTAAAATACGCATAATTAAATCTGTGAGTAATTGATATAAAATCTATGCCATAGCTTATTCCTAGAACGCAGACTTAGAAAACCTATTTTTCAAAAAAAAGCTCTACAGTCGCCAGAAAGTGGCTGTATTAAGCTTACTTGAGATCGTTTTCATTCGTAATTGCTAATTCTTAATTCCAAATTGCTGGCAGTGCTTTCACACCATGCAAATTGATTCCGCCAATCGAACCGTACAGCTTAGCGTGCGCGAACTCGCCAATTTCCGGCAAATCCCGCACAGCTCGAAGCTGGGGGGGCAAACTTGGCGTGCCGGCGTGGGGCAGCAGTGGCATAAAACCGCCGAGGGACAAACACAGGCACAACATCCTACCGCACGCTTCGAAGTCTCACTCTCGGCCAAATGGAAACATAAAGAGTGGCAATTTACATTCAAGGGGCGCATCGATCAGCTCATACCAGATGGCAGCGGACTAATGATCCGCGAAGTCAAAACCGTGCGCGCGCTGCTGCCCGCTTCGGCGGAAACACTCTTTAATCGCTATCCAGACTATTTCACACAAGCAGCCAGCTATCTTCAACTCGCACGTGTATTGCCTGAATTCGCGGGTATGCAGCTAGCTGCAGAGCTCTACTTTATCGACATCGAGAATGGTGCGGTGCAAGCTGTACCACTCACCCAGGCAGATGAAGACCGCTTCAGCCAGCAGCTGGAGCAGCTACTGCCTTTCCTGAACGATCGCCGCCAGGCACGACTACGGCTGAACGATGCAAACATTAAGCCTGCCTTTGCGCAGCTTCGCCCGGGCCAAGCCGAACTGTTCAAAAGCTTGGAACTGGCGGCATTGCAGGCCAAAAGTGTGCTATTGCAAGCCCCGACTGGATTTGGAAAAACTGGTGTGGTGCTACAACACGCACTGCAACAAATGAAAGCCGGCCTCTACCAACGGTGCATTTATTTGACAAGTAAGTCCAGTGGGCAACTTGAAACCATCCGCCAGTTACAACGCATGCTAGGCGGTGAGCTGCGCTATCTACAAATGCGCAATCGTGCAGAACATAGGATCGACAGCGCCGCCCATAGTTGCAGCGGCGATACCCGCTGTGAGGACGAGCTGGGCCTACGTTGGAGCCAAGCTGACATTCACCCGATGGAACTGTTCGAGCAAGGCACAGTAAGTCTAGAATCTGCCAAAGCCCTAGGGGCAGAAACCGGCGTTTGCCCCTATGCATTGTCTCGCGGCTGCTTACCTTTTGCCGAACTATGGGTCGGCGATAGCAATTATATTTTCTCGCCGGCCAGTCAGTCGGTCTTTTTTGAAGCGCAAGGGTTTGATGCGGCTGAAACCTTACTCATTATTGACGAAGCCCACAATCTACCCCAGCGAGCCGCCGATGCGCTGAGCGTTGAATTTAAAACTGGCGAGTTTTTATTTGCGCTCGAAGCCCTGCAATCCGCGGCCGCGCCGCGGCGCCTTATCCAAATAGGGCAAGAATTAAGCCGCGTAATCGAAGCCCAAGCCAGCGGTCAAGCACTGAGCGCGAATGCAATCTACGAAATCCTCGATCTGAGCGAAGACTTTAGTCTCCAGCTAAAAGAGACGCAACTGGATCACGCTCAAATTGCCCCATTCGCACTGGAACTGAGCTACCGAATTCCACAGTTAGCTCAAGCACTGGCGGGGCCCAATCATGAATGGCTACACTGGCTGCCAAGCGCCGGCTACCTGCGTGCCACTTGCTTAGACGCCCGCAGCTGGATCGCGCAATGCATTTCCCCCTTTGCTAGCAGCATTCTAATGTCAGCCACCCTCAATCCAATTGACGCCTTTAGCGAGAGCTGTGGCCTCGCAGCCACTCAAGCGGTTCACATCCAAGGGCACACACCTTGGCGTGAGTCCGCTTACGAAGTTGCCGTCGACTGCCGTGTCGATACCCGATTTAAAAAACGCGAGGCACATTACGAAACCACCGCGCGCACAGTCTCTGCGCTGTGCCAATACAGCCCAGCCGTACCAGTCGCGGTATTTTTCCCGTCCTACCAATATTCCGAAAACATTCGAACCTATCTGGAAGCGGTCGACCCAGGCTTACGCATTCTGCTGCAACCCCGTGCAGTCGACTTGGCCGCACAGGAAAATTTCATCGACGAAGGCTTATTGATGGCCGATGCACTATTCCTGATTCTCGGTTCCAGTTATGCCGAAGGGGTCGATAAATTAGGTGGCCGAATCGACCAAGTCATGGTTGTCGGCCCGGCGCTGCCCGAAGTCAATGCCGTGCAGCAGGCAAAAATTGATGCTCACCCCAGCATCAGCCGTGAGGCCGCATTTCGCGATGTATATATAATTCCCGCGATGCGACGCATCCACCAAGCGCTGGGCCGTATCGTCCGCGCACCCGGCCAGCAAGCCCGAGTGCTGCTGCATGGCCGCCGATATACCGAAGCTGCCTACCAGCAACAACTCGCGCCCGAGTATCAAACTCAGCTGCAAATTAAAAATGAGACTCAACTGCACGAATGGTTGCTAGCTCGCAACGGATCATGAGTACCCGCCAGACTGGTTCGACTGTGCAACCTCGATGGTGGCAATGGCCTAACATCCTGTCGATTGATGCCGCCGCCATTGCGCTGGTATGGTTGTGGGCATTCACACAAAATAGTGTAGACCCACTTCACTGGGCAGGATACTCTGTTTTAGCGACTTCCACCTGGCTCGTCTATTGCGCAGACCGTTTATTAGACGTAGCACAACGTAACTCGCATCAATTGCTGTCACATCGACACCTTTGGACTAAAGCCTACGCACGGCAGCTAGGGCTGCTGTGGACCCTTGTTTTGATTGGCAATATAAGCCTCGCCTGTACCCAATTAAATAGCATCCAACTGCGTCATGGCTGGCAACTGCTGTGCGCCGTGCTTCTCTACACACTACTCAATCAAAAACTTTCACAGCGCTACTTTCCTAAAGAAATCTGTGTCGCACTGCTCTATACTGGCGGGCTAATGGTATTTTTGGAGTGGCCGCAAGCGTATAGCTCTGGGTTGAGCTTTACATTGCTGTGCTTGATCAATTGCGTTCAAATTGGACTGAAAGAAAAAAGCATAGACCACGCATTAAAGGTCTATTCAATTGCGCGCCACTGCAAACGAAGCACCCTATGGCTGTGCTTTGGACTTGCTGCTGCGAGCCTATTATTCGTCACGCATCCATTACGTGGCTGCATTGCCGCCAGTCTGCTAATGCTAGCATTGTTGCAACTTTTTAGCCGACGACTCCCGATTGAAACTTTCCGCGTACTCGCCGATGCCGCACTCTTTGTCGGCCCACTGTGGCTACTGATGCTGCAACACTGCTAAAAACTAACCCGCTTGCCAGCGACCAATTGTATTGCCCGACCTGAGCGACATACTTTGTCTCAAACTGCCCTAATTTATGCGACATCAGCCAATCGTCGCCGTAAATAGTTCGTCGGCACGCGGCTTTGAAGCCTGCCAGTCCCTTTACTTAAATAATAAAAAGCAATACAAGCACAGTCATGACATAACAGAAATGCGGACGACAAATAGTTAAAATTAAATGCGACGACGAGAGCCAGCCGAATTTGAACAATAGATTGCATGTGAACTCAAATCATCAAATTCTTTTACTGCCATGTAATCAGTCCGGGCTGATCATCATATATTTGATTGTGCGAAAACCTACACATAATGAAAAAAGCTACAGGCGGAGACAATTACACGAATACCGATTCCTCGACCTCTGCGATTCCAGCATGCTTGCGACATGAAGTCGTTGATTTCTTAATGCATCTACAGCTGGCCCGCGGACTTTCGTCACATTCTGTCGCCGCTTACGCTTCTGATCTCTCTCAATTCGCTCGCTTCGTACACAACACACTCAAAATAGACAGCTGGGATTTAATGACAGCTGATGCAGTCAATGCCTACTCACAGCAACTATCGACTGTAATGTCTTATGCCAGCTCAACCGCGGCGCGAAAAGTCAGCGCAATCCGCATGTTTTCAAAGCATCGAGCTGGCGCGGACGAGCCCTGCAAAGATTTTGCGAACCTGGCAGTGCGCCCGCAGTCGGATTGGCTACGCAAGAGCATACCAAAGTTTCTTTCAGTCGAAGACATTGAATCGCTACTAAATATTCAAAGCGGCACTCAGCCTAAGCAACTGCGCGACCGTGCAATTCTTGAGTTCATCTACAGCACCGGTGCGCGCGTCTCGGAGGTCTGCGCTGTGACACTCGGCAACACCCATTTAGATGAAGGATTCGTTAAGATCTTAGGCAAAGGAAACGCCGAGCGACATGCACTAATTGGTGGTCATTGCAGCCAAGCACTTCGTGCTTATTTAAAGTCTGGCCGCCCCGATCAGGTCACCGCAAAGACTTCAATGCATCTGTTTATCTCCCGCCGCGGGACTCCTCTCACCGCTAGATATATTCGCAAGATGGTCAACGAATCAGCGGTCAAAGCAGACATCAGGGTGGCAGTGGCAGCAGATGGAACAAAGTCCTCAGAAGTCTCTCCGCATACTTTACGGCATTCTTTCGCTACTCACCTGCTGCAAGGCGGTGCAGATATGCGTGTGATTCAAGAGATGTTGGGGCACGCGGATATCTCGACCACTGAGATCTACGCTAAGACAAATATTGAAATGTTGTTAGATGCCCATGCGCTGCACCATCCACGCAATAAAAAGACTAAAGACAGCGAACTAAATGAATCCGGCCAATCACTAACATGCTTATGAATAACTCAGCCAAGCTAGCCTAAGAACCGTGTAACAACTTCAGCGACAACGGCTCTAAATCTAAGCGGGCACTACCAAATATCAGAATCTCGAGCTCAAGGGCTAAGAGTGCACAAAACGGATCAAGCCGAAGCTAAAAGAAGAGAAGAAAAGACTGCGAATTCTATAAGCACAACAAAGCACAGTTAGCGTTCTACATTAGCTCGCCGGCAAAGGTTTACTTGCCTCAGAAAAAAGTTAAGGCCAGCGGCTTAATTTGCACTGCTCATCATAATCGAGAACACATCAAGCTCGTCCACGTGAAGATCGAAGAGCTGGAACCAGCTCAAAAAATTAGCCAGATATTTAGCGATTAAGTGAAGCATTCGCTCCGCCGTGCACCGTATTTAACTGAGACTGCTCCTTGGCCCCCTCTGTAATGTTTCCGTCGCCGGACAATAAAATAGCAATCGGACGAGATGATGGAAAATACGAGCAAACGATCATAATAATGACCGTAATCGGCACACAGAGGAACATGCCAGGAATACCCCAGATAGACCCCCACAGCCCGAGCGACAGCAAGATAACAATCGGACTTAAATTAAGACGATTCCCCATCAACTTGGGCTCAATCAGGCTGCCGATACAAAACTGCAAGGAAGTTAAAACCGATGCAGTTACGATAAATGGCCCCAAAGTATTAAACTGTACCAGCGTCAGTATGGATGGAAATGCAGTGGCAATGATCGACCCAATGGTCGGAATAAAGTTTAGCAGGAAAATAAGCACCGCCCAGAAGCTGGCAAAATCGACGCCGACCAGATGCAGTACCGCATAGCTCAGCACCCCAGTCGCAGCGCTGGTCAAAACCTTAATTCCAATATAGGAGCGGATATCTTGTCGCATTTTTCCCAGCAAATCAAAGGCATCTTTCTGACGCTTAGGATCAACCCCTAATGCATTAATTTTATTAGAGAAAGTACGCTGCTCAAGTAGCAAGAAAATCACATAAACGATAATAATACCGGTACGGCTCAACAAGGCGCGAACCGTGCCACCAAAGTCCTGCAGGTAGCCCATCAAATCAACTTGCCCGAGCACCTCCTTTAAATTGGGCGCATTTTGAAACCCAAAAAGTTCATAAGCCCGATCAATCCATGTTTCCAAATTCTGTTGATACTCGGGCGCCACTTTCACCACGCTGGCAATATTAACCGTAATCAAATTAACCAAAAATCCGAGTCCGACTAAAATAATTGCCAGCGCGAGGCACTTAGCCAGCGGGCGCGGCACACTCAAGCTCCGAACTTTCAGCGAACAAATAGTATGAGCTAAGATACTGATCAAATACGCAACAGTGCCAGCAATCACCAACGGTAGCAATAAGGCCTGACCTATGTGCAACAAATAGAAGGCCAGAAAGATGACGATCATGGCCATTGCTACGGGTTGTAATTTCATAATAACTTTTAAAATGAAATGAGCTGTATTTGTCGACCCCCCTTCTGCCATAGTCAGTAATTTTACAACAGCATGGGCAACATGCCTGTCAAAAGTGATCACTGGGCGCCACAACGGAGCAGGCAGCACATTGCCCGGATCAACGATGAAATAGTTGCAAGCTTGAGCTCTCAGCAGCAAATCAAAGAAAATACCACGCGACTAGCTGCGACAGTAAACTGGCCTTAAAGCACAGCCCCGCAGCTTCAGTCGATAGTCGACAGCAGCCGAGATAATCTCAGCCTCAAACAGTAAACACGGCGCTGAATTAAACATAGAAAGTCGCTCAGCGTCGCAATAGCGACCACACTGACCTACTCTATTGGGCAAGCACGCAATCCGGCTATGCATTCATTGCGAAGCATCCGCCCTAAAAAACACAAAAAAAGCCGAGCACTTAATTGCGCTCGGCTTAGATAAAACATTAAACAGTGTTAGCTATACAATCATGCCGGCCGCCACCGTCTCGTTGGTCATTTCATCGATCAAAATAAAACTACCAGTGATACGATTTTTGCTATAGCTGTCGGCAATCAAAGGCGCAGAAGTGCGGAGCGAAATGCGGCCAATATCGTTATGATTGAAGGCCAGATCGTCCTCAATCTTGTGCAAAGTGTTAATGTTAACCTTGTAACGCACTTCAGTTACCATTGCTTTCACTTCTTTGGTGCTATGGCGCAACACAAACTTGCCCCGCCCCGACAATTTCTTATCCGAAGAGAACCAGCAAATCATTGCTTCAATGTCTTGTCGTGGCTCCGGAGGATTGTTCAGCTTCACTAACATATCACCGCGCGAAATATCAATTTCGTCGTTTAATGTCATTGCAACCGACATGGGTGCGAAGGCTTCTTCCAACTCGCCGTCCATAGTATGAATCGCCTTGATAGTCGACTCAAAGCCCGAGGGCAATACCTGTACTTTATCGCCCGGCTTAAACACCCCACCAGCGATGCGTCCAGCAAAACCACGGAAGTCATGCCACTTGTCAGAATGCGGCCGGATGACCCATTGCACTGGAAAACGTGCGTCAACGTGATTTTCATCGGCGCCGATGTAAACGGTTTCTAAGTGGTATAATAGCGTCGGCCCCTGATACCAGGGCATATTCTGCGAGGCATCCACCACATTATCGCCCAAAAGCGCACTGGCGGGAATGAAAGTGATTTCGACGATATTATCTAGGCGCGAGGCGAACTTTTTAAAATCGGCTACGATATCGTTATAAGTGGTTTCATCCCAATCAACCAAGTCCATTTTGTTAACACAGACCACAATGTGTTGAATACGCAGCAAATTGGCGATGAATGCATGACGGCAAGTTTGCTCTATCACCCCCTTGCGCGCATCAACCAGTAAAATGGCTAAATTGGCGGTGGAAGCACCGGTCACCATGTTACGGGTGTATTGAATGTGGCCGGGTGTATCGGCAATGATGAACTTACGCTTTGGAGTCGCAAAATAGCGATAGGCCACATCGATAGTAATGCCTTGCTCACGCTCGGAACGAAGTCCGTCAGTCAACAGCGCCAAATTCACGTGCTCGTCGCCGCGTGACTTGGAGCTATTTTCGATTGCTTCAAGTTGATCTTCAAAGATCGCTTTACTGTCGTAAAGCAGGCGACCGATCAAAGTGCTTTTGCCATCGTCAACCGAGCCTGCGGTCGTGAAGCGCAGGAGGTCCATGTCGAGGTATCCGGCTGTGTTATTTTCTTCGCTCATTTATGTAAAAAGTTGGGAGGTTTAGATCTGGTAAAATTCAGAGTTGGTTCAATCGCGGCATCAGCGGCTTAGAAATAACCTTCTTTTTTACGGTCTTCCATCGCAGTTTCAGAACGCTTGTCGTCGGAGCGTGTACCACGCTCAGTTTGACGCGCGGCCGCGACTTCATTGATAATATCATCTAGCGTAGCAGCCTCAGACAGTGCCGCACCTGTGCAAGTCGCATCGCCGATGGTACGGAAACGAACGGTCATTTTCTTCACATTGGCCTGTTCTTCGGGCAGCAATTCCATAAAATTGGTCACGCCCATAATCACGCCATTACGCACGAAGCAATCACGCTCATGCGAGAAGTACAGATTAGGCAGCTCGATGTTTTCGGATTTTATGTACTGCCAAATATCCATCTCGGTCCAATTACTTAACGGAAACACACGGAAATGCTCTCCGTGCCGCTTACGTCCATTAAATGTATTCCACAATTCGGGCCGTTGATTTTTGGGATCCCATTGACCGAAGGCATCTCGGTGCGAAAAGAAACGCTCTTTAGCCCGCGCTTTTTCTTCGTCGCGGCGGCCACCACCCAGTGCAGCATCATATTGGCCAGCTTCTAGGCCTTCCAATAAAGCCACCGTCTGCAAGCCATTTCGGCTGGCATACGGCCCGGTCTCTTCCACTACTTTGCCCTCATCAATCGCAGTTTGAACCGACGCTACTTTTAAATCAGCTCCAATTTCTGACACGAAACGATCCCTAAATTCCATGGTTTCAGGAAAATTGTGCCCGGTATCCACATGCAATAACTGAAACGGCAACTTAGACGGCCAGAAGGCTTTTTTAGCCAAGTAGGCCATAACAATAGAATCCTTACCGCCGGAAAACAGCAGAACAGGTTTCTCAAACTGAGCGGCAGTCTCGCGAAGAATATAAATCGCTTCGGACTCTAACTGCTTGAGGTGAGTGATAGTGTAATCTTTATGCATGATTTAAAGCATTCAATGTTTAGAAATTAGAACCGCACGCTATGCGTCAGTGTTTTTTTTAATGAGAGGTAAAATGCGCTGCAGTAGTTGATCCACCGCTTCGGACTCGGTAGTCTGCTCGGTTTGAATTAACCAGTCGGCTTCCTCCGTATCCGGCGCTTCGAAGGATGAATCCTTACCGGTAAAGTTCTTCACCCCGCCGCTGGCGGCTTTGGCATACAGCCCTTTAACATCTCGCTTAGCGCAAGTCTCAAATGAGGCCGCCACATAGACTGGCGTGAAATCCGCAGCACCGACTTTTGCTTGTGCCACATTACGTAACTGACGCGTGGGCGTAATAAAAGAAGTAAAAACCACCACTCCGGCATCTAGAAACAACCGAGCGACCTCTGCAATA
>Ga0115008_10003587_pt1 | contig 12840 bp, 8 predicted proteins | sample FraStrMetagenome_FD_87164 | JGI IMG/M metagenome (GOLD analysis project Ga0115008, IMG submission 87164) | Marine eukaryotic phytoplankton communities from Arctic Ocean - Fram Strait ARC3M Metagenome | ecosystem: Environmental > Aquatic > Marine > Oceanic | place: Fram Strait | collected 2012-06-18
AAGTAGTCTAGTAAAATGTTATTCTCATTCACATCTGGAAATGAATTTAGTAATCAAGTAATATCTTGAGTAAATAAATTGAGACAACGTGGACAGACTCGAAGGTTAATATAAGCTAATGATAGAAGCAACAAAACATTGTCGCCTTATCTTTCCGTCAGTCCCACAAGAAAGTAAAACCCACTCCTTACTCGCTGCCTTAAAGATGGAACTTCCGACGAGTTGTATCCATTTCCTTTCGTTTATGAATCCATTCGTATTCACCAAATTGAGTATCAAACGTACCCTCTTGTAACCAACGCATTTTCAATGTGAATCTGGGACCCAACTCTTGCAACCTTGCTTTCGTTTTCTTATATCCCTTTTCTTTATCAACTTGTTTACCTTCTTCAAACACATAGCGGTGATGCCTTACGAAAACATAGTCGCGTTGATTGTGGAACGTCACGACTTGCCTTCCCTGAAACTGTGCGTTGTGTGGAAACAAAGATCCGAAAAAACGTCCAGCACGATGACCTAAGCGCGTACTAAAACGATGTGCAGTATCATTAAAATATATAATAGTAACATATATTAATACCAAGTTTGGCATAATTGGTAAGTGCTTACCTAAATCCATTTAGATTAAGTTCAGGTATATGACTCGTCTTCGTACCATGATCAGGAATAAGATGGCCTGGTACAACATTGCTCACTTTAAAAAACGCAGTAGGGCCCGTTGGTAGATGTGAAATGATCATTCCATTACATACTTTTGACTTTTCAGACAATACGATCAAATGTGTGAAATCTTTAGTTTTGCACTCTTCCACCATCTCCTTAACCGTAAAAGACTTTCGTGGATAGAAATAACTGTTTGGAATCATTTGTAGTAGATCTTGAATAAAGAGAAAAAGTTCTCCCGAAGGTCTAGGCCTGGTTGTTATACACATTTTCGGCCGCTTCACATCGGAAAAATATTGCGCAAACTCGTCTTCGGTTTCATCAGCAATTACTTCCTGATCGTCCTCTTTGACTACTGTTTCTTCGTATTCTCGAGTGTTCTCCAAAGTTTTTTGTGTTTGCTTAGGTTTCTCTGCATCTTCACCAAGAGCCGCAGCTTCAATCGCTCGTTTCTTTCTTGCCTCTTTCTTCATTGCACGTTTTTGCAAGAGATACTTCCCATACATTTCGCTTCGTTTCAACTTATTCTTGATCCTGCCTGGATTGATCGTCACAACTTTGTTCCGAGTTACACCAGCAGTGTTGGATGGACGTTTGCCCTCCAACGTTTTCGCTTTTTTCTTCACCATATTCTTATGCGTAATCCAAATGCAATGTATACGAAAATTAAAGGTAGGAGCAGACGTCAAAAGTATATAATTGTAAATTATTGAATGATATTTGTAAATTGTTGAGGTATGTAGTAGGAATAAAAACTAGTTCAAAATGGGTGGCTTGAGGCTTCGTTTGCGTCAAAAGCTAAATTCAATATGAGCGTTGTTCTGATTCTGACAACTGAAAAATTGAGAAAAATGAAAAATAGTTTCATTGCCCATGAAATGAACTACCAGTAGATTCACTTTTGTGGCATTGACAGACATGGAGCTGAGCACTCTTGAAGATTTGACAGATTCGCAAAATTAGATCAACCTATACCATATTTATTCACTAATGGGAGTCAATTATAATAAGTATCTTGTGGATAGAGGTGCCGTAGCATCTTTCGGCTTCTTATATAGAAAGAGCAGCAAGGTTGTGTAACGTGTCCAAAAGAATGACCTACCATCGCAAAGTTTCTCAATGAAGTGGACCTTCCCTCAGCCTTGACGAAAGGTTGCTATATTTCCACTCCCTTTATTCGCGTGTTGACTGGAAGGAAAACTTAAAACTACTCAAGAAAGGCATTTCTCCAATTGCAAACTTCGCCGCAAATATATGGAGAAAGAAGACTGCGTAATTATCAGACCGAAAGCACTTTTAATTGCTTCAATTATTATAGGATTACTTCAAATACAAATCATGGCAGCGATGGATCATCTTCCTTGGCATGCTTGCACCAGCGTTGTGATGGTATGTGCCACGCGGGGGGAATTGGCCGACGTTCTCTCTCGATACTGACAGAAAACAAGAAGACACAAGATGCAGCAACTCCAACCGCACACAACGCAGTATTAGCTCTCCAGTTTTTAGGACTTACCCACCATCCTCCGGCAGGAGTCCAGATCTTGGGTACATCTAAATGCAATTTACAAAATAACGTTAGTCTCTATAATAGCCATAGAATGCCAATATTCGAAGGACCATCTACATTCCACTTACAATACCAGCCTCCGCCACCCATTGCTAGCAATCAACAATTGAACAGGAGAAGAATTCGAACGAGGAAGGAAGATGGTGCAAGGTACACACCGGAAACAAACAAATTGTGCTGGCAACAGAGATATTAACTCTAGTGTCGTCAGCTAATAGCAGTATGGAGATATAGTGTGATAGGGCAAGGAGTGTGAAGGCTCAAAGATTCGCATATATAGAATTTCGAATATATTTAGCCTTTTTCAAAGTTGTAGGTTGTGCGTTGTGCAATATATACCTACCTACCTGGATTCTCTCGTTCTCGTAACTCGTATTAATATCTCGTAATTCGTAACTCGTAATTCGTAATTCGTAACTCGTAAAAGTTAACAAAATAAAAGCATACAGATTACAAAATATCCACACCATAGACATACACAACACTGACAACAGCAACAACACTAACCGCACTAACAACACTAACAACACTAACAACAATATCAACAATAAAAACAATAACTTTTCTCATCATATTCTCATTACTTTCATCAAAGGAAGTGCATAGGCCGTTGTTTGAACTCATAACGGGACGATCATCATTACTATGGTTGTGAACGAGAATGAGTTACCGAAACAGGGCGTTGTACCTGTGAGAAAGAAAAAGCGTAAGCGTTCCGATAAGCATGTGGACGCCAACCACTATTTTTGGAATTTCGTTGATTCTCAGGCAAGCAATAACAAGCCAGAGATGCCGCTGAACTTAAGTAATCAAAATTGTTACGTGCTCTCTGGTATTCCAGAACTGACGTCGTTGGAAGTGTCGTTTGAAGACTTTCGTCAAGGTCAAATCTTTGGTTTGAGGATTGCTACCATTCCCATCGTCCTGAATCTTGGTCTACGGTCGCCGAATGTGGATAAGAATATCGTACAAGTTGATGGGAAGTTCTTTCAGAATGCTGCTGTGGTTCTAGAGGTGACGGAAGGTACATTAGCGGTTGAAAAATTTAAGTTGGGAGATGTTTTTGCTGGTGACGTGGCCGGCACTCTGAAAACGGTCCGAGAAGCTGCTTTGGCGATAAATTCGGCCAAAGCTTCGAAGGCGACTTTATCTTGTCAAGTTTTTCGATATTCTCGCTGTGATGCCGTAATTGATAAGGATTGTCGTGGTGTTGGTGGAAGAAAGGATTCTGGAGAAGGTGTGTTGTCTAAACGTAAGCATGACTGCCCTATTTTCGAGCGCGAGTCAGCATTTCTATCGTCGTACGAGCGTGCAACATTTAAGACAGGCCACCGTGAAATTTTGAACGAAGAAGGCAAAGGAGATGATGTCATTACTGACCAAATACAGAAATATCAAAAGGATGTTGACATCGAACGTGTTGAGGTGAATTGCCCAGATATTTCAAGAGCCGGTGTTAACGATCTAAACTGCAGTAGGGAGAAGGAGAAATCCAACAAGATTTTAACTAATCGAGATAAAGCAAAACCAAATTTTGGCAAGATGGGGATAAAGAAAAATAATGCCGAGGATAGTAAACACCAGGAGGTTGAAAAGGAGAAAGTATACCTCAATACGGAGAAGTATAGATGCAGGAAGGAAGAGGGAAGGGCTGTTAAGAAATCTTTCCGCAATGAAGTAGATAAACCAGAGGAAGTAAAGAGCAATGCTGAGACACAGAACTGTATTACCCATAAAAAGTTTCAATTTGAAGCGGATAGTCAAGAGGAAAAAAGACATACAAGTGGGGAGGATTTCCGCCCTGCGATTGTAAAGAGCGCAACGCATGATGTTGAGAATGAGATATATATTGTGAAAGAATGTCAGCATATCAAAGCTGGTCGTCGAGAAAAAGCAACGCTAACTGTCGCTAATGAAAAGCAGAAAAATATCGAGGGTAAGGATCACCGAAAAGAAGGTGCTAGTAATCTTTTTTCTGAAGCGAACATTCGTACTGCCGACGAATTGGAGACAAATGGCAGCTACAAATCAAGCGTTGACGCTAAGAACAAAAAAATTATTGTCGAGAAAGCAAGGCTCGTCGATGCAGACAGCAAAATGAAAACAGGTAAAAAGAAACGTACTGCCGATTCAGCTTCAATTTTTGAGACCAATCACCAGAAAAAAGCAAAGTACGATGGCGAAGGAGAGAGTCATTTCGAAGCATACCGCCAAAAAACCTCGAAGTTTGACGCTGAAGAGAAGAAACGAATTGCAGACGAAGCAAAACGTCGGGAGAAGGCAAGGCTTGATGCCGAAGAGAAGAAACGAATTGCAGATGAAGCAAAACGTCGAGAGAAGGCAAGGCTCGATGACGAAGAGAAGAAACGAAATGCAGAGGAAGCAAAACGTCGAGAGAAGGCAAGGCTCGATGCCGAAGAGAAGAAACGAAATGCAGACGAAACAAAACGTCGAGAGAAGGCAAGGCTCGATGCCGAAGAGAAGAAACGAAATGCAGAGGAAGCAAAACATCGAGAGAAGGCAAGGCTCGATGCCGAAGAGAAGAAACGAATTGCAGACGAAGCAAAACGTCGAGGGAAGGCAAGGCTCGATGCCGAAGAGAAGAAACGAAATGCAGACGAAGCAAAACATCGAGAGAAGGCAAGGCTTGATGACAAAGAGAAGAAACGAATTGCAGACGAAGCAAAACGTCGAGAGAAGGCAAAGCTTGATGACGAAGAGAAGAAACGAAATGCAGAGGAAGCAAAAGGTCGAGAGAAGGCAAGGCTTGATGCCGAAGAGAAGAAACGAAATGCAGACGAAGCAAAACGTCGAGAGAAGGCAAGGCTTGATGACAAAGAGAAGAAACGAAATGCAGAGGAAGCAAAAGGTCGAGAGAAGGCAAGGCTTGATGCCGAAGAGAAGAAACGAAATTCAGAGGAAGCAAAAGGTCGAGAGAAGGCAAGGTTAGATCCTGGAGATAAGAAACGTAAAGCAACTGAACTAGATTGTAGAGGAAAATCAAGGCTCGACAGTGAAAAGAAAAATCTTATTATGAAGGACAAAAGTCCCATGGAAGTGGACGATATGCATAAAAAGAGTCGTGAGAGTCCAGGTAGCCGTAAAAAGGCATGGCTGGATTTTAAAAAGAAGATACGTATGGCCCTGGAAGACCAAGCGGATCGTCGAAAAAAATCATGGCTTGACGCAGAAGAAAAAATTCGTAAAGATAAGGAACATGAAATGGTGTGGAGAAAGAAAGCAACTCGAGATGCAAAAAGTGATATGGTCAAGGCCAAAGAGTCTAACTCGAAAGGTCAAGAATTTATTAAGGAAACACTTCGTGTCAATGAGGAAAAATTGTTAATAGCTATGGAAGAAGAAGTATATCGTCGAAAGAGAGCAAAGCAAGCATTTCTTAACGCTGAAGAGAAAATGCGGATAGCTCAGAAAGCTGAAGTGGACCGTCAAAAGAAAATATGGTTTAGCATAGAGAAGAAGACGATGCCTGAGGGGAAGATTTTAGAGAAATATATCGCCGATGCAATTAATTGCGTTGAAAAAATAGTTCACGAGAAGATCAGACGTAGACCTGCAGAAGAAAGACAATATATCGCCAATGTAGAAGTTGAGCAGCAAACTCAAAAGACTGAAGTAATCAACCAAAACTCATCAAGAAATAAAGTACAGGGCACCTCCGGTAATGTTCAAGTCGAAAATGAAGAGACAATTACTCTCGCGCCAGGTGTCACTAACAAAAAAATGGTTGAGCACATAGAATATCCATCAACTCTTGGAGCAGCCGAAGCGTCAGTATCCGCACAAAAACGAGCTAGTAGATGGGATGTTGACGCTACGTGTAATACACGAGTAAAGTCAAAGCTTGCCGAAAGGATAATTAATGATAATACGTCAAATGCAATTAGTCAAAGTTCAAAGCGCAACCGAAGTCGAAGATGGGATATACCTTCCTCAGTAAACGCACCAGGAAGAAACGAGAAAAACGATGGAAACGAGGCCCATTCGATACGGACTTCAAACTCTTCCACTACGGAGCAAACTTATCTACAAAATCGAGATCGTAAATACGATATACATTCAAATGAATGCATGAAAAGAAGGCCAATGCAGGACAGAGGTGATAGAAATAATGAAGAAAACGACCAATCTCGTCTAAAGAACCAGAGCTCTCCATCTTCTACACCGCCGTGCGATCCCATCTCACCTCAAGTAATATCGGTAGACTTGCCATCTAGATTGAGTAAAAAAGGTCAATCTTTATCCAATCCTTACCCAGCAGACTCCGCATCTGACTTATCAATGAGAAAAAAAGTAAATGACATGCCTTCGAGGAATCCAGCGAAGAATTCATCTATTAAAAATCGGAAAGGATTCGCACAACATAGTAATGAAGAAGCGAACAATAAGGTATTCGAGGAAGAACGACCAAAGTTGGATTCTAAGAAGCTAGTCAAATCTGACGACGAAGAGCCCAGTCTGAAAATTATTGTCCAGCCAGGCGAAGGCATTCGTGGCCGTTATACAAATACTTCCATCGACTTTACAGTGAAACGGAAATTCAGGCTAAGTAAAGCATTGAAGAAAATTCGGAAGCATATTGGGATCGACAAATCACTTAAAATTGGCTTTTTGTCAAGAGAGTCTTCAAAGGTTCTTACTACTGGGACGTTTGATAGCTTGAGTATCCCCAATAATACCATCCTACAGTTGGTTGAAGATAAAGATAACTGACTTAAATCGAAACGATGTGGTTTATATTTTCACATGACATCTTTCTGGGAAGCATAATTTTTACGTACTTCAACATTTAAAAATAGTTTTATTGAAGGGAAGCTATTATGGACGATAAATAATAATTAAAAATTGTTACAAAACATATAGGTGATAGATCTATGCACGTATAGAAGAGCGTTAAGAGGCATTAATTATGGTGCGCTTAGAATATCACCATACTATCAGTGTTGTCGGCTCGAAAAAGGATGAATCGAGCTGCTTACTAATGTCATTTTTACATGAAAGAAAACTCTAGTGACTCCGATGAACAAATCGAATCATAGAAAAGAACAACGTAAAAAAATAGATTAGAATCAGCCATGAGGTAATAGGTAGGTTGTGAAGGATGCCGAAATATTCGATGAGAGAATGGTGTAAAGATCAACTATTGCCACTGGATTTTCTTACTCAAAAATTATGCATATTCTTGCTTTGAATATCCAAACATTGAATATGCATAGAACCTGAATTAAGTGTCCCAATAGCAGCACCTCCTACCTGCACAGTATCGCTGAAGGTGGACTAGCCCATCTAGCTAATCCGTTGCTGCTATTTTTGTCACTGTTCATTTCGTTGCTTGTTAGCTCTGACGACCATATCGATGATTGTGATTATGGATTATGCACAACGCACAACACTGTGTCAATCCATTCAGACGCTCCTTTTTCGAATTTCTATACGAGTAGGGCTGACCTTCACCGGCGTATAAAATAAGCTACAGTAAATGAAAATATGTATCTATGAAACGATAGAATACTCTGTTTTTAGATATGCATCTACTTGTATTTTAAAAAAATCATTGTATGGAATGGAGTATATCATCTTTCGCAGTCATCAGTATTTAGTCTTCATCTTCATACATGCATGCTGGTTGTGGTTGTGGTCCCTGTTGCTGGAAGCTGGAACAGGGACCTACTCGTATCTACTGTCATGTTAGCAGAATTTTCGTAAGCGAATTTTCGGGGAAAGAGTTTGATCGTAACACACATCTCACGATATCACATTTGACGTCGTTCCCTTTTTCTTGTTGTCCCTTGAAATTCCGACTTCCGACAGAACAAAAGAACAAAATAATGATATTCTCTTCAATCCATCATCATCATCATCATCATCATCATCGATGTATTTTTCTCTTTCATTGTACAAAAACACTTATATTCCACCCATTCACCATTCTCACCTATATCGGTACGCGTTACTATCCAAACAAGCATATTACTTCACTGGTCACACGGGTAGATATTATTCTATTTAAAGGAAACTAAAGCATGATGAATCACCGCCACCATCCGATACTGTACGATTCTATCCCGTTCGTCGTCGAAGAAGAAGAAGAAGAAGTAGTAGTAGGAGTTGAACCTGATATCCGTGATTCACCTTCTCTTCCTTCTACGCTGAGAATTTCGACCGTGCGTTTCTTGCTCGTCGGTGCAAGCGTGGTGTTTCTGACGGTGTGCTTTGCACTTACTAATCAAGTGGTTCCACGGGAGGATGTGCCAATACGGGGGGACTTTCAACATGTAACACAGTATCATCAAATGATGAGTAGTCGGTATGAAGTCGATGCATACGTTGAGGGCATGTCGAAGATGCTCGATGGTGAAGGTCTTGAAGTCGCTGTTGATGCGAGTACAGCTTTAACGTACTTGAACCATTCTCAGGCATTCAACATTATTACGTCTTCATCGTCCAATACGTCCCATCAATACTTTAATCTTAACTTAGGATTTGATGCGCAGATTAATCAGGCATATTGTGGTGCAGCAACTGCAGCAAATGTCTTGAACTCAATCGAGAGGAGGAAGCAGGAGCTCCCTGTCGATGCATTATATGATCCTTATCATTACGCCACACAGCATGATATCTTTGCATCAGCATGTGCTATTAATCACGTGCTCAAGCTTAATCGAGATGATGGTAGGGATGGAATTTGGACAGCTCCAGTGGGATTAGCGCTTGGACAGGTAGCAGGATTGCTGCAGTGTCAGTTATTAGACTCCTCGATGGTTACAACAGATGTTAAATGGTCTGTTCAAAAAATTCACGTTGATCCCAACGAAATATCAGTAATGAAAATGAGATCCGATTTTATTAATGCGTTGATGAAAGAAGATGCGAGAGTTATGATAAATTACTATAGAAAGGGGTTGGGACAGATCGGAGGTGGTCATTTTTCTCCACTTGGCATGTATGATGAAAGTACGGACTCGTTCCTCATTATGGACGTCGCAAAGTATAAATATCCACCAGTTTTTGCAAGTGCGGATGTCATTTACAATGCGTTATCCACAATTGATCATTGTGGTGAATGGAATTGGCCCGAAGCACAAGCTGACCTGCCTGAGAGTCTTAAAAGACCATCGAACGCTGAAGAGTGGTCACAGGCAAAAGCAATCCTAGGATGTACACAATCGTACCGAGGTTACATCATAATAAGTAAAAAAGTTACGTGATGGTGTATCATATTCTAATATCAGCAGTGTGATGAAAGGGTCTGTGTTCTCTACCCGGCAGATTCTTTGACAGGTCTGGTTTTTCTAATTTTTACTTTCATAAAACTGAGGTAATTCAGGTTGTCCAAAAGTCTGCCGCAAAAGAGAACGTACACATCTCCTTAGTCCCATCGGAACACCCGTATATATGTTTCGAAATGTTGAAGTTGTTCGTTGTACAAGTATAGCAATTTTCTACGCACTTTCTTATACGTTAAATAGAGCACTTGGTGTAGTGAAACTTCGGCTTAATGAAGCAGTATGAGGTTCTAACAAAAAATTGTTTGTCTAGCTGCTAACATTTAGGCGATTCATCGTATGTTCTTCTTCCCACGGATTGCTTTAGGATACTGTGCTCTTTGCTGTCTCGACGACCTCCAGTTTCTGTTGATTGTACATTGTATTCACTATGCATTGCCTCATGGAGCCTAATAGAGGCATAACGTTCACCAGCTAAAGTAGATAATCTCAATATTCCGAATCTACGCCCCAAGAGACGCAATTGAAGTTACAAGATTTGATCATCTTCAATGATCAAATCCATTGCATCACCACGTGAATCAGATTCCCTATCACGTGGACTACGCTCTTCGCTTCCTTTTAGTACATCTTCTTTTAAAATAAAATTCACAATTTTCACAACTACGTTTACAGCTTTCAACGTATTGCATAATAATATTATTAGCCTTTACCCCTACTTCCAAGCATTTCTTCTCTTATTATTCGCCATGTCCATCCCTTCCCGCCCAACCAACTCTTTTGCTATCTGGAGTATTCACGACAACGTCCGTACAAGCGACGAGAAGAGCGACAAGACCCCTTCTATCAAGTCAATCAACTTTAAGGACGCTGACATGGGTATGACAATTACCCTGTCCACACGTGACCTTAGCGGAGCGAACTACCCCGAGTTTGTTGCCTGGGTGCAAGACATGTCCCGAGCATGTTAGACTTTATCCAGAAAAAACTTCAAGCCTGCTTACAAGCTAACGGAGAACTGTATCCTTGAAGTGGTTAGAACCCTGAGCCTCGGTCATACGTTGACGGTCATACAAGAGATCATCATGGGATCGGAGTGGATGCAAGGCTGCTTCACCGCAAGAAAACAAGAAGCTAGGTAAAAGGGAACCTTGAAAGAGTTTAAGACAAAAAGCAAGGACACCGGAAAGGAGTTCGAGAAGGAAGCACCAATTTCTACGTCTTTTGAGTTCGTATATGCGATTGGTAACGGAGATGTTTGGCGTCTGACCGAAGTGGTCATGACGTCATGACCCGTTGCCTTGGAAAAGAAGTTTCTATTATGCTGGAGGCAACTTTTAACAGAGAAAGGAATCCGGACGAGATGAAATCATTGGATTTCTACTACCGCCTACAGCAAATGAATGTAGGAAGAAAATTCCTACCTGGTGGAGAGCTAGCCATGCTAACGATTTAGCTTGACTACTTGCTATCTTCTTGGCCCCAAGTGGAAAGATAATGTCTTCCGTTTCTGTAGAAGTCACACATGTGTCTGCTTCTATTGGCGACACTCGCATTGTTTCGTTACCGATGTTTAAACATGTATGCGTATAGGGTTGAGTTTCAGATATACCGAAGTTCTCAAGCGAAGGCAAGTTGCCGATAGAGTACAATTGCTCATTCGCAGGCGTTATGAAGTCTGTGTTTTCGTAATTGGACACGAGTCTACGCCCCAAGAGATGCAATTGAAGTTACACGATTTGATCATCTTCAATAACCAAATCCATTGCATCACCACGTGAATCAGATTCCCTATCACGTGGCTTAGGTTCTTCGCTTCCTTTTAGTTCATCTTCTTTTGAAATAAAATTCACATTTTTTACAACTACGTTTACAGCTTTCAACGTTTTTACAACTACGTTTACAGCTTTTAACGTATTGCGTACTGGTTCAGGTTCTCTCGTAAGTCAATTTTGCTCGTTATTTTCTTTATCTTATTCTTTTCTTCAGAGACGTCGCTCATATATTTGAGTGCCTTCCTCTATCTTGATCTTCTCGTCGTCGTCGTCGTTGGCAGGAGCTTCAGCTTCATTACTGTTGACTCCTACCCTTATCTACACTTGTTTCTCCATCAGTAACAAATCATGACGCCCACGCATAAATGGAACTACTTAAAGCCTAAGCATCTTCCGTTTCTAGTTCTTCAACACTATCGAAAACTTCATCGGAAATTGGAAGATCAATCCAGGTGTTCCGCTCCAAACTCTTTAACGCTATCAACAACTAGATACATCTTTCAAGATATAAGCCCACGCAACCTTTTACCTCTCGGAAGCAACTTAAAATAATATCCTCTTTGGATAAAGAACAACTGCGCCTACTAACCTAACCTTCTAACTCATTATATATATATATATATATAATTGATGAGAATGCATCGAAGAATCTATTTTGGAGCGTAAGTACAGCTGAACGAGAGCTCCTCTAATACAACGAAGACGAGGTCTGAATCTGCTGTTGCTCTGTATCCATTTCAATGAACGAGAAAGATACATATGTTATTTTACACGGAAAGTAAAGATCAAGATAAGACAAATAAATATGGTACGTAGGAGGTCGATATTATTCGCATGCGTTATTGTTATTAATTTTATTATCTCAATCGTTCCGAGACTTGATGGCGGTGTTATATAAGCAGATAATCTTCCATGCAACATTTCTTGCTTACCGATAGATCTCTCGGGGTTTTAAGCCTCATAATTTACAAAACTCCATTACGTTCTTATCCTTTAGATATCTTTGTTGCGTGTGAACAACAACATTTACCAGAACCATTGTTATAACAACCAGTAAAGTACCATAGCAACAAAGTCAAGTGAAGGAAACCATCGCTTAAGTGCAGTCAGTCTGATCAGTTACTTAAGTTATACATTTAAGATACACGAGATGGCTCTCGTTGGTAAATCTCAACGGCGTGTGGGAATTGTAATCCCTCTCATCAAAACTCGTAAATGGCGAAACGATAATCACTGAAGGATTCAGGATTCAATGAAGAGCATCCTTATGAAAACTATCTGTCAAATCTACAGGGTTCATCCTTTGTGTTTGGGGTCTGGTTTAAAGTATCGCTTGCCATCAATAATGCATATGGCCATAGACTCGCCGTCGCTGACATGCCCCACTTTCTGTGGACGTCTATCAGCATCGAATGGGCCAACTCCTGAAGGGTCCTGATTCGTCTTTCGGCCAGTCCATTCGTATGACGAGCGTGACGCCCGAGAATGTAAGTCCTTGCCCTTTCCTTGAGCATTCCCTTCTCCATTCATTTGCTCTGAACACTCCATTATCAGCATGGTAGTTACTGACTCTGACTCCATTTTTCTC
>Ga0115008_10003588_pt1 | contig 12831 bp, 15 predicted proteins | sample FraStrMetagenome_FD_87164 | JGI IMG/M metagenome (GOLD analysis project Ga0115008, IMG submission 87164) | Marine eukaryotic phytoplankton communities from Arctic Ocean - Fram Strait ARC3M Metagenome | ecosystem: Environmental > Aquatic > Marine > Oceanic | place: Fram Strait | collected...
ATCTCCGTCGGCGTTTGCGTCATTAGTGTTGAAAGAGCCGGAAGAGCAAGAAACTATTTTGAGTGAATCTACGATGGTGGAACCGATTACCGATATATCCGACAATACGATGAATGTGTAAATTAGCGAGTATTATGCGTATCGTATAGATTGGGAATAATAGTTCCGTATCCGTCAGATAATTGGAAGAATTTATCTTTATGGTCTTTGTATATGTGGGTGAGTATTAATTGGTCGGTCCATATATTATTTGTGTCTACAAGTTTGTCCAGATAAGTCTTATATAGATTGACAAAGGTCGAGATAATGTTTTTATGTAGAATATAACTTGTTCCGCATATGTGATGATAATATTTATTTTTATCCACTGAAGTTTCCGCGTATTTTGCGCTCGACGAATAGATAAATTTATCTTTTGGAAGTTTATAAAGTTTGTCTATATTTGGAAACGAACAAGATGGTGGTTTTTTATTTCTATATACACACACACCAGCATCAACCCAACAAAAGAAGTCAGACATAAACGGGTTTTCTTGTATGGCTTTTTCGACAAGATATATTTTTTCATTCCAAATGAGGTTAAGTTCGACAGTAGGACAATCAACATCGTGCGTAATCATTTTGCTCGAATAATCGAATGTTTGAAAATCCTCAATATTTAGTTCCATATAGTATGTTGGAATATCTTCGCGATATTGTTTTACTATCTCGATGGCTTCTTTATTGCCGAAAAACACGTAAGGACAGTTTATTTTGAGAGTATTGTGGAACCAGTCGATAAATTTGTCGTCGTGTTTATTTTTCACTTTCCAATAACCAGAAACACACGTCAACGGATGATTATTATTTTCCATTATAATTTATATAGATAGATTTTTAAATAAATTATATGAAGATTTGTTTAGTGGGCCCAGGAACCGAGATTCCTCCCAAATCGTGGGGTGCGTGTGAGATTATTGTATGGGATTATTATGAAAACCTGAAAAAAGTGGGTTATGACGCTTGTTTTATAAGCAATAGAAATAATAATGTTGTTATCGATTATATAAAAAAGGGTTGTTTCGATGTAGTTCATATTATGTATGACGATTTGATTATTTTGGCACCTCATATTCATAATAGTTGTAAACTCATATTATACACAACACACTGGGCATATTTGCCGCAAGTATATACAAATAATAAAATGTACGCTCCGTTTCAACATTTGCTGAAACAACAAAGGCACGTTCAAATTTTTGCGTTAAGCGAGCAAATCAAACAAGTGTATATGAAAGCGAATATACCTGAAAATAGAATTCGAGTTATACATAATGGAGCCCGCGAAGACCTATTTCGATATGCACAATCTCCTGCGTTTTCTGAGCGCAGCATATACGTTGGTAAAATCGAGATGCGTAAAAGGCAGTATTTGTATGAGTCCATAGCCGGATTGTATTTTGTAGGGCAAATACACAATTCTTCATTTCCAAAGGGTCATAGTCGTTATTTGGGTTCGTGGGACAAAAACCAACTATACGAGGGTCTAACAGATTATGCTAATATATTGTTGATGTCTGATGGCGAGGCGGACCCCCTGGTATTGAAAGAGGCTCTAATGGCGGGATTAGGTGTGGTGTGTAATGAGACGAGTTGCGCGAATTTGGATAGTTCTAAAGAATTTATAACGGTTATACCTGACGACAAATATGATGATATATCTTATGTGCAAAATGCGTTAGAAGAGAACAGAAAGGTGAGTCTATTGAGACGAGAGGAAATCCGTGAGTATGCTTTGACTGAGTTTTCCTGGAAAAATATTATTCAAAATGATTATTTGAAGAATATTCAAGGACTGGTGTAACGATTATAAATTGATAAGTCTTCTCGATAGACTCGCATAATTATTTCTTTCATTGTATCGTCATACAAGCTCAAATATGTAGTATTAATGTTGTTAAATTCTATCCCAACAAATATATTGTAGTTTTGTAGATAGTTTTCAATAGTTGACAATTTTTTGTAGGAAAATATGGAAATGTTTGGACAGTTATTAATAAATTCTGATTGAGGTAAAATGTGATCGATATTCCCGGAAAAGTGATTTTTATTATTCAATATATTCTCGAGTTTATTTAATACAAAGTCTTTAAAATCGACCGATTCAAACATTTCTATTAATTTTGGGTCTGAATACTTACAATATTTTTGTTTGTAGGCTGAATATAAGCGGTCATATGGGTCTCGTATTATAGTAAAAACGCTGAGTTTATCTACAAACGGTCTACCGTAGAACTGTATGTATTTTTCATAAGTGAAATGCTGTTTATACGATTCATATTTTTTAATATATCCAAAATTTTGTTCTTTTTCGCATTTTTTTAGTCTATCCTCAATATATGTACCTCCTGTTTTTGGAATATGGATAAATAAAACGTTATTATATATCGGCATATATAATAAAGGACCATTATACTAATGACATAATAACTTGTCAATTACTATATGTGAAGTCGTACTATCATCAATAATATAAAATAAATCTTTGTGTTTTTTCCATACTAAAGCCAACGCCAATTGCTCATTGTTTACATTATTGTTTGCTAACATCATATTACAAAATACATCTTCAAGTAATTTAGAAATTTTTTCAACTGTTTCTTTGTTTCCTCCAAACATGCTTCCTTTCAAAAGATTCGCTGAGTCCCATATGAATTCATTAGTAATATCATATGTTTCTAAATCAAATCTCTTTTGTATAATAAACTTACCATTTGATTTGTTTATGATCTTGTTACCGGGATATGGTTTATTCAAATCTATCTTGTCGAAAAATCTCGATATACCAATATCCATCCAAAAAAAAGAAGATGTTTTAAAAGGGTTTTCTTGTATAATGTCTTTCAACCAAGATATTTTGCTATATTGGATAACATTATATTCTGGTAAAATACATTCTACTCTATTTGGATGTTTAATCTTTGTTTTGTAAGTTTCACTGTTAATAATATCTTTCATTTTTTCTAAATATTGGAAATAATGAGCATCTTTTAAGTTTGTATTTTTAATAATAAGTGGATAATTTTTAGGTCTACAAGATTCGATGAATGACACAAATTTATCTTCTGTGAAGACGACTAAATTACAATTCAATTGTAACGTTTTCGCAATCCATAGTTTGTAATCATCTATTTTTCTTCCGTCTCCTTTTTCACTTCTATTGATATCGTAAAAGGCCGTAACAATTGTTGCCATATACCTTTTCACACAAAAACTTTAAGTAAGTATCCGTCTATTAAGTTATTCCAACCAAACATTTCATTTCCATATTTAGCGATTTGTTTTCGCAAGACAATACTCTTTGCTCTGTTTTCATCCATTTTTGTTTGAATATATGCCATATCATTTATTCTTGATTCTTCAATTACTGTAATGAATTCGCATTGCTTAAGATTTTTCGATGAGGTTTCATTTACTACTACTCCTAAACCACATATCAACGCCTCTTTTATTACTAATGGGTCTGCTTCACCATCACTCATAAGTAACATATTACCATATTTAGAAAGGTTTTTATATACTTCATTTCGTGACCACGCTCCTTTCCAATTACATGAAAGATGTTCACCACAAGGTCCAATTATATCTATATTATCCAGCTTACAATATATATGTTGTCTTTTTCGTGGCGTTATTTTACCTAAATAAATAGTTCTATCTGAGCACTCCGGATTATCATAATAAGTAAATGCGTCTTTATTAACTCCGTTTTCCAGTATATGACATTTTTTTGCCCCTCTTTCTTCAAGAAACTCTTTGTCTTTTTTTGCCAAAATAAAATTCAAGTGATTATTATTTATCATATATTCGAATATTGAAACAAAGCCATCATTACGGTGTTTATTTATATTGTTGATATACGGGTAATGACTTGTAAGCCCTACAATACAGTTTATATGTCTCGAAATGTGAAACAATACATCATAATGAATGTGCACAAAATCGAAATTTCCTGCGTTGATCTCTGTTATAAGTTCTTGTATATATTTTGAATTGATATCTCGTTGTTCATTATTGTTAGTTCTCATTTTATTTATTATTTGAACTTTGACATTTTTCTTCTTTAATTCTTGGTAATAATCCCATATTAAAATTTCAACTGCTCCCCAACCGATTGGAGGAATGTTCATTATTCCCGGTCCTACTAAACATATTTTTTTATCTTTGTAATAGGAATCCATACTACATAGTATATCATATAATTTTTCAAGAATTCAAAAGCATTCTGAGAAAAGTCTTCTAAAAAGAATTCTGCAAAACAAATCTTTGGTTGTAGTTCACCGGCCGTTTTTCGATATCGGAATATCCCGGTAATTGTCCCGCGTAAATTTTCGCGAAATACCAAAAGTGCGTGGTAACTTGTAAAGGTTTCCAACACGAATCTAAAGCCCATATGTCTGGGTTTCCACCTGTTTCTAAATATTTCACGCTGTTTTCATAAACAGGCAATAGTTTCTGTATGAAATCGTGTCTAATTATATATCCTGTCGTTGTTTGGTTGTCTATTATACGATTAAAATCGTCGCATATGTTTCGCGTATGAGTTTTTCCTCGAGGAGTTAAAACGATGACATCCCAGTTCTCTTCTTTGATTTTCTCAAATGATTCTGTAAATAATCGGTAATTGTCTTCATTCAATATGAAAAAATCGTCTTCTAAAATCATATAGTAGGGGTCATTATTCGTTTGTAGTTTTTTCAAACACTCGATGTGTGATAATGTGCACCCAACATCGCCTTTTCGGTGTGTAATCGCATTAAACCGTTTCACATTTTCGAAGAACGATCGACTCAACACGTTTTCTTTGATGTGTTTATCGCGGTCGGTTCGTTTCTCCAGATTAATATAATATCCTTTCATCAATATTATATTGAAATACTATAATATGTATCTATATTTGTATTTGGATTATTTGTATGAGCGAAGTTTCTCGCTATATTCTTCTAAAGTTCCATCGAAGTCGGCTCGTTTGTAATAATATTCCATCAACTCATCGCTTGAAAACGTCTCCAAACAAAAATTCAATAGTTCATTGCTCACATAGTATTTATGTAAGATGGTGCTTTCTTCCGTGCGCGGATGGGCTAAATGAAATAATGGTGTTTGTAAATACTTGTTATTAGGTCCTGCCGCCTTTTCATTAAACGATTCCGAGCATTTGAACCCCAGTTTCCTTATTCGTTTGACCCGCTCAACATCTTCGGGCGAATAACTAATAAATTGAACATTTTCATTTCCCAGCAATTTATACAGCTCACGATTAATAAACAATATTCCGCCCACACCAGCAACATTCGGGTCCGCAGTAACTTCCAACTTTTTAATATCGTAATCTTCCATAAAACTGGTCTTATCGGAAATTTCAAACGAACCCGGTGGAGTTCCGAACGGATGAAGCAATTGGAATCCGTCGTGTAGCAGTTTATTTTGTGTGATTTCATATGCGTGGGGAAGTGTGAAACAGTCCGTATCATTGATAATTAATATTTCCGAACAAGACCGTTCAATCAAATAATTTGAAACGATTGTTCTCGAAAAAGGTTGAGAACTTTCCAAAAAAAAGAATTCCATATTTGTCGTATATTTCAATCGGATGTCGTCGAAACTACATTTCTGTCCTTGTTCAAACACCAGGATTTTTGTATTGAAATGTTTACCTATAAAATTTAGAAGGCAAGTAAGATTCACAAGTCGTTCGTCGAAATCTTTCTTGAACGGTATGATAAATGTACATTTCGACAAATCCACTTTAGATTTCGCCGCAGTTTCAGTTGTGGAAGCATACAGTATTGTGTTTGATAAGTCAAGAGTCATTTGGTCCAAATATTTCTGTTTTCGTCGAGTATCTTGGACAATGAAATTGTCGACCTTCGCTTTGGAATCAAGGAGGATTTTTAGTGTTTGAATACGTTGAGTTATTGATATATAGGTTTCTCTGTTTATGATCGCGGTGTCGTAGACATTCTCCATAGTGGTGTCATAGACATTCTCCATAGTGGTATATTAGTTAATCTTGAAATACTATTTATATGTATTGAATATAAAAATAATATATGAAATATCACATATGTCTGAATCCAAAAAGTATTGTATAAAATTTTTTGATAGTACAACCAAGTCTGATGTTTACAAAGAAATATACGAAAGACTTTGCGAAACACATCTCTTAGACTTTTATGGGCCAGATAAAAGAGTTCATATCACCGCGGGAGATGATTATACCCATGTTATCATCGTCAATACAGCTATGCCTCCCATACCACCCCATATTCCCAAACAGAATGTCATAGGACTGGCGTTTGAGCCCTTGCCATATTTAGGATTAACAAAAGCGTTTGTAAACTACGCGCAAAAACATATTGGAACATACTATATTGGTGATAAACAAGGACTTCCTTCTTGTTTTACAGAACACTATGCGTATATGTTTCATGTTACTCCATTAAAAAGCATTCCAGATAAACCCAAAATCATATCTATGATATTTAGCACCAAATCTAACTTAGAAGGACACAAATATCGACATAAACTTGTGAAACGGATTTTGGATGATAATTTACCGGTCGATATTTATGGAAGAGGATGTCGATTGTATGAGAACTATCAAATGAAACATCATTCACAATTGAAGGGAAATTTCGATAATTATGAACCGTATTTAGATTATCAATTTCATATTGCCATCGAGAATATCCAGTCTAATCATTATTTTAGTGAAAAAATCACAAACGCATTATTGTGTGAAAGTATTCCGGTATATTTAGGGTGTAAAAATATTGAATCCTATTTCCCAGAGCAATCAATAGTGTTAACAGGAAGTCTTGAAACCGATATTACATTGATTAAGAATATTTTAAGAGAACCCGAAAAATACAGGAAGGAAATAAATGTTCCAAAGGTAAAACAAACAATTGGGTTGATTCAAAATATAGATGTTGTCTTCAATAATGGCAATCAGTAAACATATACGAAATACAAAACCAAAAGAATATACATAAATATAGATAAATATATAAAAATATATGTAAACTATATAAAATGCAAAGAATACAAGAAAATCAACAAGTAAACAAAAGCGATAAAATCGAGGGATTATTTCCCTCTGGATACGCCGGCGTATTGATAGGTCAGAATGACCGTGTAGAAGAACTGAACCAGCGTGTCGCAGAACGTGTTACTGCGGATTCACCATTACAACCAAACTTTGATCCAAGACCTGTATCTACCAAATACTCACTATTCCCGATTATTGACCGTCGTGCTTTACCTAAGACACCTATTTTGAAAGCTCCTCAATATAATCCAACCGGGAAATTCTACAGTAATTTAGAGAAAGGTCCTGTTGATGGGTTTTTATCGAATGTTAATGTGGAATCAACTCTGCGCAATCAATACCACGCATTACAAAAGGGTGGTGCTCCTCAATCTACTTATATTCCATCATCGGATAGCGATTTGTATCGCGTGGACGTTGTTTCCAGACCATCCGTCCAACCACATCCGGAATTATTCAGACACGACGATTTCGCGCAATCCCGTGGCGTAAGTAACTTGAATATCCACATCGGTAACGACACCTTTTTCAATCATACAAGGACCCAACTTAGAACTGGAAGTCAAAAGTAAGATGTTTTGAGTCTTTGAAATGTATTAGTGACCTACTATTTTTTTATACATACACTATAAGAAAATATCAATCATATGAAAACTTATAATGTTTATCTGCTATATATTTTAATCATTTTAGCAACAACCTTCTTCTTCTTCTCACATTTTAAACTCCAACAAACGAAAACCTCTGAAGGGTTCCAGCAAGACGGCCCATTTGTCCTCAAACAAAACCACCATATATACGACTCATTTTACGCCGAAATATACGACACAGTTGCCTATCCAGAAAGGATTTGCTCCCTGGTTGCGCGAAAAGTCATAGATGTATTACAACCATCTCCCGAGCATTCCACATTCTTGTGTATTGGTTCTGGCACAGGAAGTCTTCTGAACTGCCTCCACGAAAACAAATTCGCGCATACGTTTGGTCTGGATAAGTCTCAATCAATGGTCGATGTATCCAAGACAAAATATCCGCTTCTTCCAGTGAAACACGGCGATGTGTTGGACTCTATGACCTATGACCGAAGCTCCTTTACACATATATTTTGCATAAACCAAACATTTTATGAAATCGAAGACAAATCTATATTTTTCCGCAATTGTTATTCGTGGCTCCAGCCCAACGGATATTTGATACTACACTTGGTAAACGGTGATAAATACGACCCTCTTAACATTAAGAATTCCCCGTTCAACATTAGTCTTGCGACCAAATACAGTAAGAAGAGAATAAATAAACACACCGCCGATTTCTCTGGGTTTTCATACACAAATGGCTACAATGTGTCGAGGGTGGATTATCCTACAGTGGGTGAAGATGCCGCACCAAATGCTTGTGTAATAACCCAGAAAGAGACTTTCTTGGACAAGTCCACGGCGAATATTCGGGAGAATGAGCGGAAAATAACAGTAGAAAGCGCCAATAGTGTTTTGCGGTTAGCCGGAGAACACGGATTTATTGTAAAAGGCAAGATTGTGTTGGATCAAACACCCATAAATGATCCACATCAGTTCATATACATATTAGAGAGGTCACATTGAATCTTTTTTCAACGGAACGTCATCCTCTCTTCTGGGGTCATAGTCGTCGAGTTCTTTCAGTGCGTCAATCAACATATGGAATTGCACCTTTTCATAAGGGCGCATTTCGATGTTTTTCTTTTTTAGCGCAATCATTGAGTCTTTGATATTATACAGATTCAAAAGAGCTTTCGATATTTCTGTTGTTTCTTCCTCGGTTCTCGAATTGCTCATAAACATTTAGCTGATAAAATTATATATTATTTGTTTGAAATAATATATTTTGGTCGGGTATATAGTGAATAAAAAATATATAGTCAAATTAACTCAAACATCGAATTCAAATGTATTACCCCATAATCGATAGAGAAATCATATATGAGAACCTACACATATATTTGTTATTGATTTTCATATTATCTGTGTTAACAATTTTTGTATATATAAAACTGAGTTTCCCTTTTTGGAACAATCAGCCGGTTTATCACAGCTACGATTTCTGGCGGTATTTCTACAAACGACCCTTTATTGTACAAAAACGGTTTCCCATAAAGAGCCGATTTTGCGACTTTGACAATGTGGAGACACAAGAATTTATGGATATTTCGGGGTCGACCATAACAGAAGTGGTCGATTTGTTACAGTGCCATTATGTTTCATCGGAGTCCACTTTTTTCATTTTTCACAAAGATAATCTGAACGCGTATTTTGTCGGACATCAATACCCGTGTTATTTTTCGTTTTATCGCAAACCACTTCCTATGATAAACAACGAAAAATACGGAAAGAAGAATACCACGTGGAAACAAGTCCAAGATACTTACGAACAAAACAATAATATTAGTGGATGTGTGAGTTCTCGACCGATGGAGTTTTTTTACCAAGGTGAAAAACAGGATATATATTACGTAGATTTCATATGTGTGAATCGAGAGATGGAGCGAAAAGATATTATGCGGCGGATGTTACAAACACACGATTACAGGGTACGTATTCGAGAACCGATACAAATATCGTTGCTGAAAAAAGAAGGCGAGCCTTACCGCGGGGTTGTTCCCATAATCAAACACAAGTCGTATGTGTATGATATATTGAAGAATGTTGAGCGACCCCAATTGCCGTTACATTTTTTGATAAAGGAAATTACGTATAAAAATATCAATGTTCTGGTGGATTTTATGGAAACAATTCGGTCCCGGTTCTCAATATTCGGAATAAATTCTTTAGGAAATATTGTGGAAATGATAAAGGCGAAATTGATATACATATTTTGTGTGTATCGAAAAGAAGAAATACACGGAATATATTTTTTTCGAGATTCGAGAACCCAATACGAAATAATGGGGAAAAATGGCCCATTATTACATTTTTTTGGTTCATTTCACAATAGTAATTCACAACAACTATTTTATGACGGGTTTCTGCATACATTAGGGGCAATATTGAAAACCACGAATGTATTTCGGTATTTGATGATAGAAAATATATCACACAACTTCTTGGTTCTCGATTTCTTGGATAGAAAACCGTTTTTAGAAATAGACCAATACTACTATACTTTGAATTATATTATTCCTAAATTAACAAATCCACGAATGTGTTTGATAATTTGTTGAGTTGTTTAAGCACGTTTTTTGGATTTATTTTTTCTGTTTCTGCGTTTCTTAGTGCCACCTTTTGCGTCATCTTGTTTTGGTGTTGGAGTGAATAAATTGGTAACATTATCAATAATGGATGGAGTGGCATCTTCCGATGGTTCTCCAACAGGTTCTTCAACGGGTTCTGGTGAAAGGTCTCCCATAGGTTCTGGTGAAAGGTCTCCCATAGGTTCTCCAACGGGTTCTCCAACGGGTTCTTCAATGGGTTCTCCAACAGGTTCTTCAACAGGTTCTGGTGAAAGGTCTCCCATAGGTTCTGGTCCCATAGGTTCTTCAAGCGGTTCTGGTGAAAGGTCTCTCATAGGTTCTGGTTGTTCATAAACGGATTTTCCGCTCTTTTCAATAAGAACATCTAATTTTTTGTTCATTTTTTTGATAGGAATATGGAATTTAATCTTTTTAGTTTTCATTTTGGAATTTTTGAATACTTGTTCTGCTTTTCCTAAAGCACAGAAGTGGGCTTTTTTATCATTTTTTTTAATGGGTTTCTCTAATTTACCATAATAGTACTCATCTTCAAACTCGAAGTAATATGTTTTAGTTCTTTTCTTCTTGGTTTTGTTTTTCTTTGGTTTCATTATTGGTCTGTCGTATTTTTCAAATGGATCATTAATCTGCGTATCGGGTTTATCATACAAATTACTTGATTTGATGTCTGGTCTTTCGAAGTCTGGTCTTTCGAAGTCGGGTCTTTCCATATCGGGTCTTTCGAAGCCGGGAGATTTTACCGCCTCACTATATGGCATAGGTTCTTCAGGATATGGTGTGCTTGGGTCTTCGTACATACTATCAACTATTATATAGATTAGATTGATATTATTTTCATCTTGTATATTTTGCGGTTCTCGAAAACGAATCAAGTACAAAAATGACAAAAACTCCTAAAAATGTATACAAAATGAATTCTTCCATAATATTGTCAGTCTTCTCTCCTTCCAAACCTTCCAACATATGCACCATATAATTAATTTTTTCCATCAGTTTATCATCAATAATGTGTGTTTGTTCACTTCGGGCGATGGAACTTTTCAGATTAGACAGCGAGTTCTTATACGATTGATTATAGTTGCTATACACACGATTATTGTGTTGTTGGATATCGTGTGAAGTATAGTGGGTTTTATCCAATGACTGTTTGATTTCTTGCGGTTTTATTTGAAGAGGATTCGATGGAAACTCAACAGAACTTTCTTCCATATAAGGATTCCCTTGTTGTGTGTCTTTTTTGATATTCAATACGGGTTGAGGTGGAGGCGTGAAATTGGCGAGTTTTTCTCCATCGTTATGGTCTTGAACGGATGTCATTTCTTGGATAAGGTCATTTACCCGTTGATTATGTTGCTCACTTTTGTCGATATCGTCTTCTACAGATGACGGTTCGAAGTTTCGCGCGTTTTCCGATGAATAATCAGAGTAAGAATTCTGTGTGTTGGATGGACGTATTTTTACCGTTTTTCGCATAGTAGCAACACGTTTTCTTGGAACACTTTCTTCATTATTCCATGGTGAAGCAATCGATCCTAAATTCATTATATTATTATAAAAATTATGTTAACTTAAAAAATAGGCAGATAATTATTTGAAGTAATAAAACACAATAACTATGAAAGTATCTTTGTGTAAATCTTTGTATGAATATATAATATATATTGAATAATTATAGTAATGAATAAAATCCGTCAAATAATATTTCAGTTTTTACCTATCCTTCTTGTGTTTTTATTTTTGAAGTATCCGCAAAAGTTTGCGGAGTTGAGTGAATCTGGTTTAGGTAGGTTATTTGCCATTATTGTTATTATTTTTTATGTTTCTATTGATCGTACTTATGGACTACTCGTCTGTCTATTGATTATTGCTTACTATCAATCTGATTTTGTAGAGAACTTCACAGATGATGAAGGAACAGAACAAGAAGGAGAAAGTAAAGGAAATGCCAAACGCTCGAAAAACAAAGATGACAATGGCAAAGATGATGAGAAGGAAGGCGGAAAAGGAAAGGGAGGTAAAAAAGACAAAAAAGACAAAAAAGGGAAGAAAGGCAGGAGAGGGCGCAAAGACGAAGGAGAAGAAAACGAAGAAGACGAAGAAGACGAATCCGGTGATTTAGAAGAGTCTGTGACAACAGTTTCTAAAGCCCCAGAAATCCCTAAAGATGGTAATATTATGTATGCTCCAGATTTAGAAACCTCTCAAGAAGGATTCGAAGAACTTAGAGATGTATATCCTACACAAGACCCCGGCAAGATTGCGCTTGAACCGCGCGATAGACTATGTAAAGTGCACTGTAAAAATGGACATTTAATCCATAAAGGGCAAATCATTAAACCCGAAATGACTGAGCACGTTTACCCAAATATAGTTTCTAAAGATAGATGTAATATTTGTGATCCATCGTGTAAATTCAAAGTGGTGGAAAATCGATTCATCGGGAAAACACAGGAAAAATAAAATCTACATACATCGTATAAAAGACTCAAGCTATGAAGGAAACGAAGGAAAC
>Ga0115008_10003589_pt1 | contig 12829 bp, 9 predicted proteins | sample FraStrMetagenome_FD_87164 | JGI IMG/M metagenome (GOLD analysis project Ga0115008, IMG submission 87164) | Marine eukaryotic phytoplankton communities from Arctic Ocean - Fram Strait ARC3M Metagenome | ecosystem: Environmental > Aquatic > Marine > Oceanic | place: Fram Strait | collected 2012-06-18
ATGGAATACGGACAACGCAACAAACGCAACGTCTGCTTATTTGACTTATCCTGCTCCTTCGAACGGGACGAACTTTGCTTTTACAAACGATGATGATTGTAACTGCGATAAGTCAGCTGATAGAATGATCTTGCCAACTCAAAGTTTTACAGGATACGCTGATGTTATCTTAACTCATGATATTTTTCATAATAATACTGCAGGTGACATTTTAACATGTGAAGTTAGTACTGATGGTGGTACAACTTGGACATTAGTTAATACATATGCGGCAACTGCTGGTTCGTGGAGTAATGGATTAACTGTTGCATTAACAGCGTATGCCGGAATGCCTGCAGTTACGATTAGCTTCGTCTACAACGATGCTGCTTCATGGGGTTATGGATGTGGAGTTGATGATATTCAATTAGAAGGTTTTTCAGCACCGATTGTTGACGTAGCAATGACAACGACAAATGCTGAGTACACGCTAATACCTTTATCTCAAGCAGGATCTCCAATCGGAAGTACTGGAATGATTTACAATATCGGAGCAGTTGATGTAACGAATGCTACGATGACAGTGAACATTTTTGATGGTTTAGCTGCAAACGTTTATAGCGGTTCAAGCACGCCTGGTGCTATTCTTGCTGGTGATAGTTTAGCAGCATCAGTTGCTGGTTATACGCCATTGGCTGTTGATGTATATACTGTTGAACAAGTTGTAACAATTACTGAAGCTGATGTGAATATCATGAATGATACTTCATATTACACGGTGGCTGTTACAGATAGTACTTTTGCAAGAGACAATGGTACGGTTATTAGCTTACTTGGTGTAGGAACTGGTTCTACAGCTAACATTGGACAGCTATACGCTATGCCAAACGCTGATACAATGACAAGTGTTTCTTTCTTCTTTGCACCAGGAACAGATGCTTTGGGTGATACGGTACGTGTTGCGATTTTTGATGTAGCTGGAGGATTGCCAACTACACAAATTGGACAATCAGCAGAGCATGTTCTAGGTGTAGCTGATACAGTTGCTGCCGGAAATTTCCTTACGCTTTCAGTTACTGATATGTTAAGTGCGCCACTTGTGTTAGCTGCGGGAACTTATTATGTAGCGGTTCAAGAATATGATAACATGGCTAATATGGCGTTAGCGCTTTCAGGGCAAATTTATACCCCTGGTGCTGCACTTATTAATATTTCAGGAGGTGCATACGCAACAAGTGAGTCGTTTGGGTTCCCTGGAGCTTATATTATTCGTCCAAACTATGGACCAGGTCCAATCTGTCTGGAGTCTACGTCGACAATTAATGCCTCTTCATGTGCTGTTTATACTGCGCCAAGTGGTGCAACATATGCTACTACTGGTATGTACATGGATACAATTCCAAATTACTGTGGAGCTGATAGTGTTATCACTATTAACTTGACTATTGGAGCTAATTCAACTGCAACAGTTAATGTTACAGAATGTGTTTCATACACAGCGCCAAGTGGAGCTGTTTACACGACAACAGGAATGTACATGGATACAATTGCAAATTCATGTGCAGGAGATAGTATTATCACTATCAACTTAACTGTACCAGTATTGGACTTGTCAGTTTCTAATGTTGGAGCAACAATTACAGCGGGTGCATCAGGTTCTACATACCAATGGATAGATTGTGCTACATTGTCTCCAGTTGCTGGTGAAACAGGACAGTCATTCACAGCTACAGCTGATGGAAGCTATGCGGTTATCGTTACAACTTCGGGTTGTTCTGACACTTCTGCTTGTACGGCGGTTACAGTTGGGTTGAACGAATTACTTGCGAATGATCTACTTGAGGTTTATCCAAACCCATCTAACGGTGAATTCACAGTTGGAGTTCAAGGATTAGTTGCTAACGAAGTAATCATTGAAGTTCTTGACTTCAGTGGACGTGTAGTTGGAACTAGAAAATTCAACAATGTTAACGGTCAATTGACTGCTTCAATGAACGTAAATGTTGATGCTGGATCTTACTTAGTTCGTGTTACAGCGAATGGTGAGAGTGCAACAAAAACTGTTGTGATCTCAAAATAAGAGACAGACACTTATTTATATTGAGAAGTGCCCTCGTAAGAGGGCACTTTTTTTATGCAGAAAACTTAAGACAAATGTCCTACCATCTGCTGGAATTGATCATTCTAACTAACTTGCGCACTATTCAAGAATGTCAAAAATTCTGTACGCACATATCGCCATCTTTTTAGTAAACGCCCTCTATGGGATCAATCACGTGATAGCCAAAGGTGTAATGCCCGAATATTTAAAACCGAATGTTTTTATTTTACTTCGGGCGGCGGGAGCAACATTTTTATTCTGGCTCATTAAGCTCTTGTTTGTTAGGGAGAAAGTAAAACGAAAGGATATGCTCTTATTAGCAGCATGCGGAATGTTTGGAGTAACGGTGAATCAATTGTTCTTCTTCAATGGGCTTAGTTTAACATCCTCTATTAATTCAGGCATCATTATGACTATCAACCCAATCTTGGTTGTCATTTTATCTTTTTTTCTCTTGAATGAAAGAATTACATGGAGGAAATCAATCGGAATAGCGATTGGAGCTACTGGAGCGATCTTGCTTACACTCGCAGCAGGAACAGGCTCGGGCGATTCTTTTCTTGGTGACTTCTACATCTTCGTTAATGCAATGAGTTATGGACTTTATTTAGTGCTAGTAAAACCTCTTATGAAAAAGTATAAACCATTAACGGTTATTACCTATGTGTTCTCGTTTGGATTGTTGTTTGTAATGATGTATCCACCGACTCTTAATGAATTCTTTCAAACAGATTTTAGTCGTATCCCAATGGAGGCGATCTATAAGATATTATTCGTTGTTGTTTTCGTAACATTCTTAACCTATCTACTAACGGTGTTCGGGTTGAAGCATTTATCACCTTCAGTGTCCAGTGCATATATTTATCTACAGCCCGCGCTGGTGGTGTTTTTTGCCTTCGCACTTGGAGCGCTAGGTATAGCTGATGATTACACCGACACTATTACGATAGAAAAAGGTGTCTACATGCTTATCATTTTTACTGGGGTCTATTTGTCTTCCTCGAGTAGTTTTCTTAGAAAAACGCGTTAGACTTTTTGAATTGAGCCCAAATAGTCTCAATCGAGTTGACAGATAGGAATACATCGTTATCTTTGCGTAAACCCTTTGATTATGTTGAAATCCATGACAGGCTTTGGAAAAGCCACAGGAACATTTCATACTAAAAAGATATCTGTTGAAATCAGATCATTGAATAGTAAGTCCATTGATCTTAATACGCGTATAGCACAGTACTATCGTCAGATTGAACCTGAAGTTAGAAAGCAGGTGTCTCGTGAGTTAAGTCGGGGAAAGGTAGATATCTTTATCAATATTGATAGTATAGGTGAAGAGTCGCCAGTTTCATTGAATGTACCCTTGGCTAAATCATATTATGCCGAGCTTAAGCAACTGAATGATGCTATTGGTGAATCAACGACTGATTACTTGCCTTTGATTATAAGGATGCCAGAGATCTATAATAATGAACGCGAAGAGCTGACGGATGAAGAGAAGAAGTGGGTTTTGAACTTAGTGAAGGAGGCTACTGATCAATTAAATGATTTTAGAAGAAGAGAAGGGGAAGAGCTCGAGCGAGAATTTCAAGAACGAATCAACGAAATCAGAGGATTCCTGGCTGAAGTCCCTAAATACGAAAACCAAAGACTTGAAGTTATCCGTGAGCGCATGAACAAAGCGTTAGATGAAACGAAGCTGAAGGGATTTGATGATAACCGACTGGAGCAAGAGATGATTTTCTACATCGAGAAGCTTGATGTATCTGAAGAGAAAATGCGTCTTGGAAATCACCTTGTTTATTTTGAAGAAACGATGAAAAAGGAGAGCTCAGGAAAGAAACTTGGGTTTATCTCTCAGGAGATCGGACGTGAGATTAATACCTTAGGGAGTAAAAGTAATCATGCCGAAATGCAAGTACTTGTCATAGGTATGAAAGACAACCTTGAAAAAATTAAGGAGCAAATTTTGAACACTTTATAGAAACATCCGTACAAGAGGGTATGACTTTTGAAAACACAGGTAAGTGCGTAATATTTTCGGCCCCATCTGGAGCTGGGAAAACTACGATTGTGCATAATTTATTACGCCGAGATCTAGGTTTAGAATTTTCTGTTTCTGCTTGCAGTCGAGATCCGCGACCGAACGAAAAGCACGGTGAAGATTATTATTTCCTAGGAATTGAAGTATTCAAATCTAAGATTGAGAATAGTGAGTTCATTGAGTGGGAAGAGGTTTATAGCAATAACTTTTACGGAACACTTAAATCTGAGATTGAACGAATTTGGTCAGAAGGTAAGACAGTCATTTTTGATGTTGATGTAATAGGTGGTCTTAATCTTAAGAAACTATTTCAAGATAAATCATTTGCTGTTTTTGTGCAGCCGCCTAGCTACGAGGAGTTAGAAAGCCGCCTGAGAGGGCGATCTACGGAGTCTGAGGATAAGATTAACCAACGAATGAGTAAGGCGCGTAAAGAGCTTTCATTTGCGAAAGAGTTCGATACAATCCTCGTTAACGACAACTTACGAGAAGCGTGTGATGCTGCCGAGATTATGGTACGTGAATTCTTAGAGAAATAATGAAGGTCGGGCTTTATTTCGGAACATTTAATCCTATCCATGTTGGTCACCTGGTGATTGCTAATTACATGACTGAATTTTCGGATTTGGATCAAGTTTGGATCGTGGTTTCACCCCAAAACCCCTTAAAGAAAAAGAACACGCTTTTAGCAGATTATCACAGGTTAGCTCTTGTTAGAGTAGCCATTGAAGAGAACCCTAACTTAAAGGTGAGCGATATAGAATTTCATTTACCGATTCCAAGTTATACCTCTTCGACACTCACTTATCTCCAAGAAAAACATCCTGAAAATGAGTTTTCACTGATTATGGGAGAGGATAATCTCCGAACTTTCCACAAATGGTTCAATCATGAAAACATTTTGGAGCAACATAAGCTTTATGTGTATCCACGGGTTCGAACGATTCAAGAAGAAAATGCGCTCGAAAATGGAGATGTTGAGGGGAATCAGTTCCACAATCATCCGAATGTAACGATGTGTGATGATGTACCCGTAATGAAGGTGTCTTCAAGCTTTATCAGAAAGGCAATAGGTAATGGCGACGATGTGAGATATCTTCTCACTGAACCAGTTTACAAGTATGTTGATGAAATGAACTTTTACAAATAGAAGAGCTTTCTTCTAAAAGCTCATTTCTGGTACGTGATCGGGCACAACTAACTTACCAGCCGTTGCCGCTTTGATTTCCTCAACAGTTACTCCTGGGGCTCTCTCTACAAGATGAAAAGCACCATCTTTAATGTCCAATACCGCAAGGTTGGTCACCACCTTTTTTACACAATTGATACCTGTCAATGGCAAAGAACAGCTATCCAACAGCTTGCTTTCCCCACGTTTATTGGTATGCATCATGGCAACAATGATATTATCAGCTGAGGCAACAAGATCCATCGCACCTCCCATTCCTTTTACCATTTTCCCTGGAATTTTCCAGTTCGCGATGTCTCCATGATCAGAAACTTCCATTGCACCGAGTACGGTTAACTGGACATGTTGTCCACGAATCATTGCAAATGACATTGCGCTATCGAAAAACACTGCTCCCTTCTGAGCAGTTATTGTTTGTTTACCAGCATTGATTAGATCTGCATCTTCATCACCTTCAATTGGAAAAGGACCCATTCCTAGGATGCCATTTTCAGATTGAAACTCAACTTCGATCCCTTCAGGGATGTAATTAGCAACTAAAGTCGGAATACCGATCCCTAGATTGACGTACCAACCATCTTCTAGGTCTTGTGCTATTCTCTGTGCAATTCCTTGTTTGTCTAACATATTAAATATGGAAATAGATCAATGTATAAATCTTCTTACTATGCTTGTCGAACAGTGCGCTGCTCGATTCTTTTTTCAAATTTATCACCCTTGAAAATTCGCTGAACGAAGATACCAGGAGTGTGAATTTCATTTGGGTCTAACTCGCCCGCAGGAACAAGTTCTTCAACTTCCGCAACAGTTGTTTTTCCTGCCATTGCCATCATTGGATTGAAGTTTCGAGCAGTTGCTTTGAAAATAAGATTTCCTTCAGTGTCTCCTTTCCAGGCTTTCACAATTGCAAAGTCCGCTGTTAGTGCAGACTCCAAAATGTGTGGTTTTCCATTAAATTCACGAACCTCTTTCCCTTCGGCAACTTCTGTTCCATATCCAGCTGGAGTATAGAAAGCAGGTATGCCAGCGCCACCAGCACGACATCTTTCAGCAAGAGACCCTTGAGGGATTAAATCAACCTCTAGTTCACCCGATAACATTTGTCTTTCGAACTCATCGTTCTCACCTACGTAAGAACTGATCATTTTCTTTATCTGCTTTCCTTGCAATAATAAGCCAAGTCCAAAATCATCTACACCGGCATTGTTAGAAATACACGTTAATCCAGTCACATTCATATTCACCATTTCGGCAATAGAGTTTTCCGGAATCCCACACAATCCAAATCCGCCAAGCATGAGAGTCATGTTACTCTCCAAACCTACGAGCGCATCTTGTACGCTATTTACAACTTTGTTCATACTTCAATTTGCTAACCGCCAATACCAAAGGGGTCCTGATTTTCGTTAATATCTACATCACCATCACAGGAGAACATCTCCGGGTCGTACCCGACGGGTTCTTCAAAGTCCTCTGTTGAGATTTTAATAGTCTTGTCCTTATAAATGCTCTGCATATAATATCCGTAAATAGGGAGTGCCATTCTAGCACCTTGTCCCCAAAGCATACTTCTGAATCGAATTTGTTTGTCCTCTCCACCTGCCCATGCAACAGTAACTAAATCTGGGGTAACACCAACAAACCACCCATCCGAGTTTCCTTGAGTTGTGCCTGTTTTACCAGCAGTTGGATGTTTAATTCCTCCCCATTTTGGAGACCATTTCAAACTAGTGCTTGTTCCAAATTGAACAACACCTTTCATCATCTTTAATGTTTCATATGCATATGCAGAGTTCATAACCTCCTTCGTATATGGATCGGCAGAATAAATTACATTTCCGTTTCGATCTTCGATGCGCATAATCGTTTGTGGTTCGATATATAATCCGTTGTTAACGAACATTGCTTGCGCTCCAACCATTTCATATAATGACATATCTGGTGTACCTAAGCAGATGGCGGGAACGATTTGATCTTGAGGAATATTGATTTTCATTCGCTTTAGAATCTTCGCAATTGTTTGCGGCCCTGAACATGCCCCCATCTTGGACATCACTGCAACGGTCGTTGGGTTGGAAGAAGTTGCCAATCCTAGAGCTACAGTCTTAACGGGTGTTCCGGCTGGACACCAACGTCGAGCGCCTGGACCCGGATCACATGGATCGACGCAAGTTGAAATATCCGCGAACTGCGTACATGGCTTTACAGCGTCCATGGACATTGCTGCTGAATAAACAAACGGCTTCATTGTTGAACCAACTTGACGTTTACCCTGTCTGACTTGATCAAATGCGAAATGATTGAAATCGGCACCACCTACCCATGCTTTTATAAATCCTGAATTTGGATCCATAGAAACCATTCCGGCACGGATGTAATTTTTGTGATATAGAATTGAATCATTTGGTGTCATCACTGTGTCAATATCACCGTGCCAAGAGAACACTCTCATTGGTGTAGCAACATCAAATGACTTTAGGATTTTTTCCTCGCTGACACCGCTTCTGGCCCTTCCCATAAAACGTTCAGAATTTTTTCTCGAGCGAGTCATGATGTTTTCAATCGTCACATCGGTGATTTTCTTACCATTGTATGTATTGGCGAAAGGGAATCGCTTTACAGTGGCATTATTCTTAGAGAATGCAGGTTGCAAATCCTCGGATAGGTGTTTCTTTATAGCATCCTCAGCATATGCCTGCATGGTAACATTGATTGAGGTATAAATTTTTAACCCATCCTCATAGATGTCATAAGCGGTTCCATCTTCTTTGGCATACTTAAGTTTTCCATTCTTCTTTTTCCGAGCAAATAAACCTTTTAATTCACGCCGTAGGGACTCTCTATAATGAGGCGCAATACCTTGTCGGTGATCGACTACCTGGTAAGTTACCGTAATCGGCTTTATTTTCAATTTGTCGTACTCCGCCTGTGTAATGTAATTTTGAAGCGACGCATTTTTACTCTTACTGTTCTTCAACCATTGGGAAAGTACCGTGTTTCTACGGTCAATCATTCTTGTACTATCCTTTCCACGACGTTCAGCTATTTCAGCTCTGGTAATAATCTTTGGGTCAACACCTTTATTTTCAGCTAACACAGATCGATAGTTCTTAACTGTATAAGTGTGTGGATTATACAAACTAGGGTTCTTTACCATTCCAACAAGTACAGCAGCTTCAGATTTCGTGAGATCAATCGGCTTCTTGTTGAAGTATACTTTTGCAGCATTTTCTATACCTACTGCGTTGTGTAAGAAATCGAATTGATTAAGATACATCGTAACTATTTCTTCCTTCGTATAGTGCTCCTCGAGACGAACGGCAATGATATTCTCTTTTGCCTTCTCGTCAATTCGACCCATAATTCCTTTTCGAACTTCCACGGTTTTACCTTCAGCTCGGAGTTCAGCCTCTTTCTGTCTTGCTTCAAGAGTAAAGATCAACTTTGCCAGCTGCTGAGTTATTGTAGATGCTCCACCATCCGAACCCATTCCCTTTGCTGCGCGCGCAACAGCGCGGAAATCAATCCCGGAGTGCTCCATGAAACGCTCATCCTCTGTTGCTATCAGTGCATCAATCACGAAAGGCGAAATTTCGTTGAATTTTGCGGTAGTTCTATTGACCTTCCAGTAACGACCTAGTTCTGTTTTTCCATCATCTGCGATGACAACAGAAGCAAGAAGCTCAGGTGGGTTTTCTAGCATTTCAATAGATGGCATATCTTCATCATTTTGCCCCATCATGAAATACATTATCAAGAAAACAGGAGTAAACGCCCCGATCCATAGTAGTGCAGTAAGTACCATCCGCGTTCTACGCTTGAATGTAATACGCTCTTTCTTCTCCTTCTTGTTACGTCTTTCTTTTAACGCTTTTAGAGGGTTCCATTTTTGCTTTTCCATTGGTTGATCTTAGAGTGTAAAAATAAAGAATTAAACGTCCTCACCTTCAGAATATTCGTTAATTCAGCACGTCCCTACGTTGACTATCAAGTTTAAGTAGAATAAACAACATAATTGAAAAGGACATCATCGATGATCCTCCGTAACTAAAGAATGGGAGAGGTATACCAATTATGGGGGCCAATCCGATATTCATACCTACGTTAATTGCAAAATGATAGAACAAGATTACTGCGACCGAATAGGCATAAATTCTATTGAAACTGGACCTTTGACGCTCCGCTATTACAATAATTCGCAGCATCATAAATAGATATAGACAGACCAATACCAGTGATCCTAAAAACCCCCATTCTTCTGCCCATGGACAAAAGATAAAATCGGTTTCACTTTCTGGGACGTGGTTTGTTTTGACACTTGAGACGAATCCATTTCGATATCCCTTGCCTGCGAAACCTCCTGAGCCAACAGCCGCCATAGCTCGATTTCTATTGTAATCGGCGCCATCTTTTACCTTTCCCGTCGGATCATCAAAAATACCAAGAGCAAGTTCAATTCTTTCTTTCTGATGGGAAGCGAGTTTCTCAAAAACTACGTTCACTGTTGCTGTGAGTATCGTCGACAGGACAAAAGCAATGAGTGCTATCAGCGCCGCTCTATTTTTTTCACGCTTTGGAAAGATGATGCGCATGATGATGAAACCTACAAGAGAGACTATGAAGAGCGCAATAAACATCCTCCAATATCCCGAGAATTCCTCACCAGGAAATAGGTCTAGAGTATATGGATCTTTACTAATGATTAAGGTGAGAACACAGAGAAAAATCGTCACGAATGCGATGGGTATAAAGTGCGTTCCAACCCATGTTTTTTTGAATTTAATCCCAGGAATTAGATTGATCAATAGCAGAACTATTGGATCGAAAGTAACTCCTTCTCTATAGAGCACAAAGATGAATGCTGTAAAGACAACAAACGTCCCAGCATCCGGTTGCAAGAGGATTAATCCCATTGGTATTAGAACAATCCCAAGAGCAATTAAGACGCTTTGTGTTGTTTGCTGCTTAATGTTCATGATGCTGAGATACTTTGCGAGTAGTATCGCTGTACCAATCTTGGCAAACTCCGCAGGCTGTATACCCATCGAACCTATTCCAAGCCATGCTCTTGCACCATTAATCTTGGGCATAAACAAGACGATAACAAGTAAGACGACGACGAAGGCGTATATGGCGATAGCAAAATTTCGATAAATGTCAGAATCAATTAGAAAGACAAGCATTCCAAGAAACAAAGCAATGGAAATCCACATCACTTGTTTCCCGTATTTTTCACTAAAAGAGAAAATGCTAGAGTGTTCAGGGTCGTATGCAACGGAGTAAACAGTAGCGAGACCAAAAAACATGATCATTAGAAAAACGATAAAAAGTGGCCAATCGAACGTACCTGTTATTGATTCGTTTTTTCTCATTCTTCCCAGTTCGATAATTTCGCGTCAAGAATGCGTTTTTCTTTGGCAGTGCTTTTAACTTCACCATAAAGATATTGCTCAATCATTAAACTCGCTGTCGGAGCGGCCCATGTACCTCCGCCTCCTCCTGCATTTTCAATAAATACAGCGATTGCAATTTTGGGATCATCCATTGGTGCGAAAGCAATGAAAACGGAGTGATTTTTTTGCTTTACACCGCGATAATAGTTCTCAACGGTTCCGGTTTTTCCACACATCGTGAGACCATCAATTCGTGCCAATCTAGCAGTTCCGCCAGCATCATGAACACAACCACGCATACCTTCAATTACTGGAGGGAAGTGTTTGGCATCGACCATTGTGTAGTTTTTCTTACGATACTTGTCAAGTGGACCATTGTCTCCAATTGATTTTACGAAATGAGGAGTATAATACCACCCTCGATTGGCCATTATTGCAGCCACGTTCGCAAGTTGTAATGGAGTCAGTTGAACCTCTCCTTGTCCAATCGAGATTGATTGAATGGCTGAGAACTTCCATGTTCCTTTTCCTCTCCAGCGATCATAATAGGCTGGATCAGGGATATTTCCCGCTCTTAGTCCTGTAATATCTGTGTCGAGCTTTACACCCAAGCCAAAACTGTGCATATAATCTGCCCACACCTGAAGCCCTATTTCCGAATCCTTAAAGCTACTTTTATCCTTTCCTTGCTGAATAATCCTACGTGCAACAGCATAGTAGTATGGATTACAAGACATTTTCACGGCTTGCGTTACGTTTTGGGCGGATGGATGGTTATGGCAACCAACGACACCTTTGTTACAAGGAAACCCAGAGTCTTTTGTTATTACTCCTTCTTGCATTCCAATCAGTGATTGTAGAAGTTTAAAGGTTGATCCAGGCATATATTCTGAAGCAAGTGGCCGAGGGAATAATGGCTTATTAAGATCTTCGAGTAATGCCGGATAATTTCGCCTGATTTTCTTATTTCCGACGAGTAAATTTGGGTCAAAACTTGGTGCCGAAACTAATGCGAGAATTTCCCCGGTTTTTGGATCAATTGCTACTATGCATCCTTTTTTGTTCTGCAATAGCTGCTCACCATAGTCTTGTAAATTGATATCTAATCCAAGGTGTATTGGATCACCTTGCATTGCGGTAGTATCATACTTGCCATCCTCAAATGAAGCTACAGCGTTTAATCGTGCAGAACGAACAATGTACTTTACACCTTTAGAACCACGGAATTCATCTTCATAATAACGTTCAATTCCAGCCCTTCCAATTTTGTCACCAGGTCGGTAAAATGGATCTTCATCAACCTCTTCCCTAGTTGCTTCAGAAAGGTACCCTAGGATATTTGCCCCATTAGCGTAAGGATAGTTCCTCATGCTTGCAACTTCTTCATAGAAACCTTTAAAATTCTCGAGGTGAGGGGCAATTTTTGCCATTTCATCCGCGGTTAGTTCCTTGATGAACGGATAGGCTCGGACATCTTGATAATTCTTGGTCACTTTTTTAGTAAATGGATCCGTGTAAGTCCCTTCACCCTTAACAATTTGTTTGTATCGATCAATGATTTCTTGTTTTGTCCATCCGATCAATTCTGCGAAAGCCATCGTGTCCATGTCTTCACTAACATCGGCTTCAACCATCATGAGGTTATAGTATGTTTTGTTCTCTACAACCTTCAAACCATTTCTATCGAAAACAACAGCTCTGGGAGGTGTAATTTCTCTTCTATGTTCCGCAATTTGTTGTGCACGTAATTTCCAGGAGTCATCAACAACCTGCATGTAGAAAAGCTTAATTGCATACAGTACTCCCGTTAGCACAAAAAACGCGACGATTACATATTTTCGGGAATCAAAATTCATGTTGCTTTTGGCTTCTTAATAAAGAGATATTGCAATAAGATACAAATCACAAAAGACATTGGAAGGCTTAATAGTGTTTTTTGCAGCAAATAGAGAACCTCGCTCAACTTGAAAAGTTCTAAGAGAAAAAACCAAAAGTGATGAATGAGTATAAGCAAGCCTAAGGTTTTTACCATCCAAGGAACCCCCATGACATAAATGTTGGCCGAGTAAATTTGCTCATAACCATCTCTTGGAGACGTTAATTTGAAAATCATTGGCCGAACGAAGGCG
>Ga0115008_10003591_pt1 | contig 12826 bp, 14 predicted proteins | sample FraStrMetagenome_FD_87164 | JGI IMG/M metagenome (GOLD analysis project Ga0115008, IMG submission 87164) | Marine eukaryotic phytoplankton communities from Arctic Ocean - Fram Strait ARC3M Metagenome | ecosystem: Environmental > Aquatic > Marine > Oceanic | place: Fram Strait | collected...
CAATTAGCACATGCGTCTTCAGAGTCATACTTACATCGGTTTTCGGAAGAGTCTTCGTCATCGGACAACACTTCTTCCTCCGGAAATTCATCCATGCACATATAGGATCCCGGAAGATAGCGTGTACAACCGCGCCACAATCCAAGCATGGCACCCTTTTGCATGTAAGCATCAAAGATTCAGAAGAAACACTACCTGATGAACAAATTTGGAAGTATCTTTTGGCACAAGTCTGACCCATGTCGGCCAAACGGTCACCAAAAGTTGTAGAAAAAAGTTAGAAAAAGAACCGAGGAAAATCAAGACCTGATATATGAGCTCAAAATAATTGCAATAATTTTGTATTTAAAGCAAGGTGCAGCGGATAAACTTAAAATCGAAAGAATCGATTACGAGCTCAGAGTTAACTGCATATATACAATCCCTTAAAGTGCATTTTTGTCACCTTTAACAGCTTAAAACCATACGGTATAATCAACGCCGTGAGCGTGAATATCTTATTCAGAATATGATTTTAAGATGAATCATTCATCATGAATGGATTCAGAGAAAAAAAGCGTCAGCTTTTTTTGATAAATACAATATTTTCTTACTTTTTTTATATTGAACTCATTCCTGACATGCTGCTCGTTTCCTTCTTTTTGTTCCCATTCAGCCCAAGTCTCTATCCACTGACTTTATCATTTGTCTCTTATCTAAGCTTCAGCGAGTTCCTCGTTGATTTCATTCAATTTAAACTTCTGCGCTGTGCGTAATTAGCGCTTCTCGCGGACTATGGATTGGGTTGGTATTGTGCTCGCCAGAAAAAAGAAGAGATAAAGGCGTCGCTCTTTAGGAAAAATTCGGTTTTGGAATTGTCCTCGAGGGAGGTGTCGCACTCGCCCGCGGCGCAGCGCCTTTACATCGACTGTCACGCTCCCCATACGGTTTTGCCCATACGACACGTCGGTACTTATTTCGCATATGTCCACTCATTTATATTCAAATCAGGAAGTTAAATGCACACTGCTCAGGCTGTTAAGTATTTATTTAATAGCTTTGAAAGTGCCTCGGACAGGTTGAATTCGATATTTTGAAGATCCTGCTCAAAAGATGACGATAAAAAAGCGTGGTTATTTCAGGGACACAAGATCATCGCCCTTTAATAAGTTCTTTAAAACCAAGTTAAACCTTACCATGACGCTTTAAATCAGATAATATAGATTTATTGGCCGATTATTCATGATTTTCGCCTCTCTCGAGAGAGTGCGTAATTCAGTTAGCATCATAATTTTATAATGAATTAGCCTACTCGCAACGGGCGCAGGCGCAAATTTAATTGCGGTTTATTTTTGATGTCGATTATGCGCGTTGTTGTCAGTATTTCAGGGCGCATTAGCCTAACTTTCAGTGATTCCGCGACGCATTTTGCGGATTTGTTCCAATGTTCTATCAGCTGAGATCTGCCCTTGCGGCGCATTCATTTGATTAATATTTGTTTGATACAAGTGAAGAGCTCTCAACTCAAGCTGATGCATCACCATATCTTCAGTACAGCTTTTCGCATGTCATGCATTTTTGATTGAATCAAAACACCTCAAAAATTAAGCTATACAGACGAACGCATTAAAAAAGAATCACTGAGTTCAAAGTTCCCCTCAATCATTAACCACGAGTTTCAAGGAGATAGAAACAACAAATTTTAATTCTCTTTTGAAAGTGTAATTCGATCAATGCTCCAGTAAATAAATCCTTGCAAGGTCAGAAAGGATACCGCTCAAAACGCGTTATCCAGCTGGAACATGCGCAGCGGTCATAAATCATATGTTGTTTCATGTGGTTTCTCCTTGAGATCCAAAATAGTCGATAAAAAGTAATGCTCGTTTAACTTTTGCCAGAATAAGCATTGGAAATTTTGGCTAAATCAGTCAATGGATGATTAGTTAAATTCATGAGTGTTTTATTAAACTCGTCAGCTCATCCCTTGAGAATTGAATGAGAGTTTTCCAGTTGAAGCAACTTGCCCAAGGTGACAAAACTCAATTTATCACGGAGTGAATAAGCTTTAGCTTCTGTAGCTACTTGCGACTTCGACCTCTGGTCAAAACTGACAAAAGAGTAAAGAGCAGTTCCCTTGGAATCCTTAATTAAACAGACAGATATTCGGCAAATCGGATAATTCATGAGACAGGAGCAGAAGGTGGATCAGCTGGATCAGGCGCATCGATTCAGAAGGACTCAAACGCAGCGCAAAACACAATCACGAAATTGCATACTTTCTTCATGAACGCAACTGAAATATGCGTTTATCATAATTGAACAAAGCAATCACACTAAAACGGGTAAATCTTTATTCGACTACAGTAAGAGTTTTAGTTATGAGGCCACCAATATTTGCAGATATTCAACGAATTACTCCGAACGAATTAAAAACCGCAGAGCTCGTTTTTGGTGTAGAAACAGTCCCGTAATAATTTTTGCTTTTTAGAATAATCGTAAAATCGTAAAAGCTTGATTACGGTTTCCACCAAAAAGCTTTTAAAAATCAAAATGGCTTTCAGAGGGCAATGTCCTCAATTGATTTTACGATTTGAGTTAGGGTCAGCCAAGAATTTTTATACCATTTTAGTATTCATTAGGTATTCCCTGCTTTCATTAGAATAAAAATGGTTCCTGCAATAAAACATGCAATAAAATCATGAAAATGTTGTTACCAACAATACAAGAACATTCCAGCGCAAGGACGAATTTCAATAAGGAATTCTGAGTCAGAAATTTCGTGACGGTAAAAACAATTCGAACTAAAAATTTCAAAAAGAGCGCGTTACACTAGAATTAATGAAGTGAAGCTGACCCATATAAACCAGCATAATTTGAATTACGAAATCCTCCGACGAGACAAAAGCTCCGTCTGCTGAATTCCATACTACTGCTTTTGCCAGAGGCTAATCACAACGGAAAATAGACAGTTAAAACTGGGCACATTCACGACCCAATACTCATTTCAATTTTAGTTCTTTGCGCAACGGGATATACAAAAGTAGATCTGATATTTTTATTGCCTTGTGGCACCCGCTATTCGTTTTTAATTCTTCACGCAGAAGACAAATTAAAAGAGTGACAAAAATGAACGATTTTCTTGAACAAGACAGCCAGGCACAGTATGTGACCTTCAAGGAGCTCGAGCAGGAGCTCATCGAGAGAATTGCACGAGAGGGCTTTGCTCAAGCTGCAGCGGAAGGAAGATAAACTCACAGATCTTTTTCCCCTTCATTAACTTGATATTCTGCATTTACCCTGCTTTCTTAATGAAATAAATAAATTAATGGTGATCGTCTCCATTTCATGTCTCGCATCATTTCCACGAAAAACGTGGCCATAAAAAACCTGCTGACTTTGCATAAAAATTTAGCGACCCAGATCGTAAAAAAATATTGCAAACCAAGTAAAAGGAAATAAAGATCACTTTATTTGATTAAAAGTCTAAAACTGTAAGAATAAAGAAGGACAGAAGAAAGAAAATATTCTTTTGGCTTTTGCAAGACACCAATTGGAGCGGTTGTTGAGTTGTAGTATTTTAACTGTAGATTACGCTAATCTGAGGAGGCTAAGACCTTTCTTTATTGGACTAAGACGCCGGATTTGCCCTGTCCAGAGCCAGTGGCGGGACCAGAAGCGGCCATTCCTTTGACCATGATCTGGTGCTTTTCGCGGTATTCAGTGATTTCTTTAAAAAAAAAATGAGATCAGGATTGACTCAGGAATTCCTACCTTTGGCCTTCTCGTTCATGGCAGTTTGGATCTTCTCCATAATATCAGCGAGTCCCTTGACCTGCTCTTCAAGAGCTGGGAGGATTTCTCCGACTGTTCGTTCAGTAAGAACGCCGCCTGAAAATAACTTAGAAGAATTTACAGAAGATGTTCCTACCGACAAGTCGCCAGGCCTTTCGATCGGAATCAGCATCCTTTAAAGTCGCTGCGACAAGCTCGTGCTCGCCTTTCTCTTGTCGGAGCTCCGCAAGTTTTCCTTGCATTTGTCGCTAGAATTTTTATTTAGGCACAGTTGGAATATGATCGTCTACCTGTTGTCCACAGAGGTTCTGGAAGTGCTGAACGATTTCTTCTTTCGAGGGAGCTTCAGAGGTCATTTTGTCTTTTGATATCTGAAAAAATATCTTGAGGAACTTTTCTTGATTTTTTTGATAAGTTTTAGAATACTTTTGCAGCGGTTGATCTAAGCATATTTATATGACAGATGAAAATTGTTTGTTATGCAAAATATTTCAATTTGTTGAAGAAAAAATGTATCTTGAAAGAAGAATATTGTATTTTAGGAGGTAAATTAAAATAACTTCATCAAACCAGATTTTGGGTTGAAGTCGAATAAAAAAAAGCAGGTAAGAAGAAAAAACGTATGGAAGAAAATAATAAAAATAAACGAGAAAATATTGAAGAAAATGGGTTCTTTACAGCGACGAATGCAGTCGACCTCCCATAGGCATTGCTAGTTGAGATTTCGACATTTCGTTCTCTCGCTCGAAATTCATTGTGCCTGTCTTTTTCAAGGTTTTCGAATACTTTAAGCCTTTTTTTGCTAAAAGAAGGCGCCTGGAGGTCTATGAATCGAAAACCTTGCCCATAAGGATGAATAAAAGATTGCAAAAGAAAGTGCTGGCAAGCTGGCAAAGATTAAATACAGTACTATCGTCAGAATCCGTGTCCAAGTCGGCCCTTTCGCCTGTTGCGTCATCGAATTTTCACGCAATTTGCCACTGCTCGATTTCTCTGAGCCACTCTTAAAAGAAATGATGATGAAAAATTCGCGTTTTTTGAATATTACAGAAATAATAATTTTTGGATATTTCTATTTGCCTGGGAACGAACAAATGGCTCCAACAGCACGAAGTCATGGGCAAACATCGGAGTTTTAAATAAATGTAAACAGGTTTCAAATATGTGTAAAACGAAAAAGGTTGACAAGGTCTTGATCAGAGAGCTGGAATGCCGGTTAACAGAATTTTTCACAATTATAATCATAAAATGTTGCATTAGAAATATAAACATGTATAAAAGATAAGCTGTGAATATTTAAATAGATATATCTTATCAGCGTTATCTGGAAAGAAAAGAGTGTTTATGGCACTGTATGGTTAGATTTGGGATAGTGTTGTCAGTTAACTTATGCTTTCGCGTACGGAATTTACCCATCTCAAAGCTGAGGCTGCGTTTTGGGCAACGAAACTGTACTTTCTCGAGTTCATTTTCAGCTAAAAAATGTTAGAAGAACTGTTTTTGTCAGCTAGTCAGACCTGGAAATGAAAATCCGGTCTAGTATCCCGCGGAAGCGACCTTGGATCTACTATTGGAACTAGGTCGGCTGAGGTAATCTGGTTCAGTGGGATTTCTTTGGTCATACTGCCACCTCTTTGATCATATTGGACGATCTAAAAATTTGCTAGGGTTAGAGTTTTGATCAAAAAACTAACCGATTGATTATCGACGATCGCAAAGTAGTAACATTTCCATCCTCTAAATTGTCTGCCTTGTTTCCACAAATATCCTTCATAAACATTATTTCTTCTTTGTTCCGGACGAGGACTTCCCTCGTCGGTCTCATCCACTACTTTCAGCCTCCTGCAGCGATTGATAAAATGCGTTCCAGTTTTGACTCGCTGATCCACTCTCGCTTTGTTTTTCTCCTCAAGTTCGCTTAAAACATGAGCGGGGACATTCTGCGGATCGAATGAATTCATTCTTTTCTCGTCAGCACCGAAGAAATAGCGAGCATTGTCAACTCCAGAATACACGAAGTTCTGCCGGAGTTCCTTATCCTATAAACAGATGAAACGTTTTAGCTTGTATTTAACCAGTACCTCAGCGACATCAAGTGACAGCTCATCAAGAAGATTGTCCATGTCATGTGGTGAAGTTGTTGAGCAGCCAGATAAGTATGGGAAGAGCTTGATAAACTCCATTTCAGCGGTCATGGAAAGAACTTCGGTTTCATTTGGTAGGTAAAATTTGTTGATAAGAGGGCATTTCTAAATACAGTTATAAAACACAATGTTTCCGTCAATATATATGTACCGGATTTTTAATTGCTTCTTCTACATGTGACCAGAAGCATGATCTAGCTGAACTGTCGAACATAATTAAACTCTCTATTCTGTCATGTTCCGAGTCGAGTAAAAAGGTTGAAAACCTGCCGGAAAAGGTATGATAGCCTTTTAAAGGCGGATTTCAAAGAGTCTGTTAAATTAGATTACGCAAAAAGGTGGAAATTGGGTCTTCCAAATCCGCGCCTGTCAGGTGCAGAAATGCTCCAGTGAATTCGAATGAGCATAAATTCTGATTGATCAGCTGAGAGACACAATGGAGGAAAAGGATGAAAAATGGAGAGGGCGACGGGTAATCGCGTTGAATTCCATTTGTCGAGAATCGGTGGCCAAAAGAAATGAACTCACGCTGGACCAAAGTGCGAAAACCGTCGATAGTCCGATAATATGGATCCAGAAGTAGCTCCACGAGAGCTTTTTCGGGGTCAGATTTTATCATGTCACATGATTCATGTGAAAATTTTATGTCAAAGTTTGACTCAAACAGTATACGACCCAGACCTGTAAGTACACTTGTGAAATCCCATCCGCCTTGAATTAGTTGAATCGGTCATTTTCGGAACTTTCTCTTTTTGGAGTTTGAGCTAAGGTCCCACTCCCTTTTTGTTATAAATGTTATTTGCTAAAACCCTTGGGGCTAGGTCAATTAAAACACCGACAAGGTTGTCCTGGACCGTAATATGTATCATAATGCCTGACAGTCTTTTCATAAACATAAAAAAAACTCTTCTATGATTTCAACCAATTTCCTTCGAGAGCAAAATAAACGGAAATACTATCGTGGTTCATAAGATCAGCAGCCGCTGAAGCACAGCTGAGTGCAGTCAGAACGTATGAGTACCACCGGCTATTTTCCGAGAAAGAAAGTGTGTTCTTCGATGATGGTGCATTTTTGCAGAGATCTTTGAAGGCGTCTCGGATCGAGTCTGTACTTGGAGTGTCGATTGATAGGAATTCAACTTGGTGCTCGACTTCTGGTTTGAGCTTCCGCGTATCTTTGTCCACGAAAATGACCATCTTTGAGGATTGATTGGACGCTTTCTTTGGACTTGGTAACGTTGAGCCTCCTCTAGATCGCTGAAGAGTCGGTATTCGAATAGAATCGCGTAAGCCACCGATGATACCAGTAGAAGCAAGCGTAGATGAAGAAGATACGGAACCAACAGATGCGTAAATGCTTGATCGTTGAAGCATCGACACTTGATGTTCACTATTTGTTCGTCTGCTCTTTTCTGAAATATAAACAACTGCTTTGATCCAGTTTTCGAGGTCTTTTGTTGGATTCGCAAGCCCGACTTCATCAATCTCGTCGAATCGACGTCTTCTGAGTAACCTGTGGATAACTCTGTCAGATATTGCTTCGCTTCGTGCCAATACGCAGCCATTTTTAGCATGTCGCCAGACTATAGCTGGGTAACGATTTCTTTTAAAGGCTTTTGCAGCCCCCTGGACGGTTGTATCAGTGATCGATGAGAGTTGAACTGTGATGCCAGGATAGGTTTTACAAAGCGAGAACGGCGAGTTCATTTTTGCCGTGTTGAGTACTCTGAAAGATCCTGACGTTAGACCAAGCCGTTCGAAATCGCCGTTTCTGGATGATCGCTCCTTAATCAAAATATAAAGCTTATTAAACATGAATTGTTTACGTTGAATTTTTCCAAAGTTCCCTTATTTTTCAGCGTCGAAGTAATATTTTCCGAAATCGTGGGTAGCTCTCCAACTTTGCCAGTTTTTCGATGCTTCTGTATCATTGCGCTTAGTCCAGTTTTAGTTTTAAATTGGATTGTCTTGTTTATAGCCTTCCCTTGGGTCAACTTATAAGTTTAAGACCTGGATTGTTCAAGAACTTGACGAAAATAAACGATAAATTGACCTGGCCCTTTGGATTCTTTGCAAAAGCAAAAACGCTCAATGGCGAATTGTCTTCCGGGAATCGAAGTTGCATCAGAGTATCGTGGAATCTTCTGCGTTGATCTTCTGTTACTTCAGAAGTAAATGCAGCGTGGAAGAATTCTACCGTAGCAGTTCGGATTTCAAGCCGATGATTTGAAAGATAACGCGGTGCTGAGGGAGTGGTAGATTGTTTCACTTTGATGACAGAAGTTATCGGCGCAGAGCGTATGACGCTGAGATGTTCAAGCTCTTTGGAATAACCATAGAAAAGAACGCGATAATTCGTCAAGTACAACGTCCCTTCAGCAGGAAGAAATACCTCTCCATCAGAATGGCGCAGTCCAAAGCCGGAATCAGTGATTCCATAAATTCCGAATTCTCTACGATCAGGCAACAAGTGAACAGAAATCTGAGCTTCGACTTTTTCGTTCTCAAGATATTTCGGCGATTGATCGACTGGACGATTGAACTGGGGAATGCGGGCAGTGGCACGAGAAAGAAGATCATAATCTTCTGCAAGACGCTGGATCTCGAAGCTTACATGTTGCCCGAGAGTGGACGATCGGGAGTTAAGAATGTTGCATGCGATACAGAGACTGTCTGATACTTTTTCGATGAATCTTAAATTTTGATTGAAAGCGAAAGTACTTATCAGTTACCTATTTATAAGTTTATTCGGCTGTTCACCGAAACCTTCGTCTTCAGAACAATCATCATCAGCATTGCTAGCGGAATACAAGCTGCTGCTTCCTTCATTGGATTGATTATTTCTCATATTGCGCCTCAATACAGTCATTTTGCTCGGATGAAAAGGAATGAGAAGCGGAATCATGTATGTGACGAGCTTCAGAAGCTGATTGTAAATTATTCCTTCTTCTTCATGAGCAATTTCTCGTTTTTGATGTTCCGTTTTTGCCTGATAGTATTAAACAATCTCTATCTCAGTTTTTTTATAGTATAAACATGTGCTCAATTTCCTGCCAGTCAGCAAGCTGATCCGCGACCACCCTCATAATGACAGAGTTAGACGTTCGGATCGATGGATCGTCGGCGAGTGAAGTTCGATAATGCTCTGTCAAAAAGCATTGCAGTTCTTTTTTGATGGATGTCGACACCACCTGTCTTTTTACTTGACTAAGCGCAGATTATAAAGTTCAAAATGAGATGTTCAGAACTATCCGGGCCTATGTGAAAGTACTCAATCCAGAAATCAAAGCTGCACCAGATAGAGTGATCCTGAAGCTTTGCAGAATGTCAGGAAAGATAGAAACCATAAAATCGTTTAGTATTAAAACATCCGATTTTTTCACTGTACGTTGCAACTAAGCAGTGATTATTCTTTGACCTACCAAGTCATGTATGAAACATCCGTGATTTCACTACATGCACCACCTTATGAGCCTAAGTAATCTAGAAAACAAACTAAAGCGACCGTACTACGGTAAATTAATATTCAAAACATTCTCCGACTTTTCCTTTGACATCACTTGTTGTCGTATCGGTCCTTGATCCGTCGCCACTTTCCTTCCGAGCTCAGCCGAGATCGCTATTACGGAACTCGCCACATGATACTGGTCCTTATTCTTCTCCGAATTCTTGAGCGTCAAATCAAGCACCAATTGAATATAGTAAAACTGCGCGTCGCTCAATCCTTTTGAATCTCTATTTTCCGCCATTCCGCCTTCACTCCAGCATTTGAGGGTTTCCAAAAGCCGCGCGCGGATAAATGACTTTTGCAGTGCTCGACAAGCGCCGGGGATTTTCTTGCGCATTTCAGTTTGGCAATCAGTTTCGACAAAGCGCAAAAACTCGTCGAGGACGTTTTGATGTCGTTGACTTTCAGTGTCAAGCTCGACTTTAGGAACGACGTGAACTGGATGATTAATTCTGACGCTCGTTTCTGGTTCTGCCTGATCAATAGTTTTGAAAAATTATTATTATCGCGATTGACGGAAAATCGTTTCTTTTTTATATTTTTTTAATGACCAAAACTGAAATCTGTTTTGCTTTTTTCCATCCAGAAGTCTTTCTCTTTGGCCCATGACTGACAAATCTGACAAGTCGGGTATCGACTCTGCTTCAAAAGTTTCAAGTCCATTACTTGAGTCAAAGGTTCACAAGTGTAGATAATAAGCTGATTTTGCGTTTTAAAATAAAAAAAAGCAGACAGTTTTTTGTTATACAAATTGTTCCTATTTTCCTGTGCGAACATGCTCCTGAAATTCATTAATTCCGCAGGCATGCACTCAGATAAGTCCAGGCTTATTTGGGATCTACAGAATCAGAAAAATCGATTTTAAACGTACGCGGCGTTCTTTTTTCTCCGCTCCAAACAAACAAAAAGTGACTCTAATTTTTATAAAAAGTAGCAAGAATATAAATTTTCTTATTCTTTATCAATAAAAACTTAAATCCCGACCCGATCGTTCCATTTCGGCATTTCATTCATAATAAATTCATTTCTAACTGTAATAACTCTTCTTTCGAGAGTAATGCTTTGCGTATCATATTCAATCTTCTTCTCATCATAATCTTCCATCATTTTGTCGAATAAGTCAATCGCTCGAAAAGAAGGCCCTCGTTCTTGAATAAAGACCTGAAACGATTGCGCGCAGGACAGTTTCACTTTGAAATCTTGCGGATCGGCGCTTTGCAGGAACTCTTGACGATTAAGCTTTGTCTGGACTTCTGGATGGATGCGGCTGAATTGAAGCGAGGAGCGATAATTGGAAAGAACGCGAACAAGGGTCAGAAGGAAAATTGCCCGGACTTCCTTGTCAAGAATAGGGCCGGGACTTTGGACAAGCTTTTTCGGCGGAAAGGCAAGATCGGCGGACACGAGCGCGGGCTTTTCTGGAATATTTTCTTATATTTTAACTGTCGTGGGGAAAATGGCTATTTGTTGTTTACTTGAATTTCGGTAAAAATGGCTGAGCGCAGAGAAGCTTAAAGCTAAATTTAAGATATTTTGACGCGAAGCTTTGCTTCGCGCTATTTGCTTCGCTTCACCCAGCCATTATTAGCGAAAGGTAAATGCACAACTAGCTGGCCACTTCCCCTTTTAAGAGTTTAAACCTCCAAAATAAGAATCCCGTCCTTGGCTACAAGCGTAAGTCTATGAACAAGCTCTTTATCGACAAGATCTGGTAATTTTGGAACGATGAAATTATCTGGAATGACAAGCTTTCCGCCATCGATATCGCAGCCGATGACATCCGGACAGTCTGGACGCCTCGATTCCCAAATGTCAGTATGAACGCCGACAAGAAAAGGCACAGGTGACATCAAATAATCTGCAAGGTTTTTCGGAAGCACAGGAATCAGCGTTCCAGTGTATGTGAAGGGGTAAATAAGAGCGGCAAGCCCGCGGGAGGCTTCAGCGAGAGCAGAGAAGGATTTGCCGAAAAGAGCGATTTTGTAATCTGTCAAAAGAAGAACAACGAGCGTTATAAGATTCCTCGGGCCGAGGTAATTCAACAGTTTAGCAACAGAGTCGCCCGTTGCTGGAATGGTTGGACATTGAGGCGCCTGAACAGCGTGCTGTGTCATCCTATCGCCAAGATTGAAACGGACGGGCGTCTTCCAGCCAGGCGTGGGCACCTGCTGCGCCAGAATGTGGGCCAGAAGATTTTCGATATCTTCAGAGCGGCGAACATGCTGGTCGAAGAGCATGAATAATGCATTTTTCAGCGGTTGAAAATACGAGTGACTCGAAACAAGCATCATACATGTCGGCTCGTATTCGTCCTCAGAATCCTTTTTGACGAATTCAAAATGGAATTTTAATTTAACCCTCCCGGGGAACGTAGATAAAAATATTGTTCACATAAATTGTAAAGATTGAACGCGTTCCTGGACAATTGTATAAAAAGTAAAGAAAACAGAATAAAACAGCGTGCCATCCACATTCGTATTCGTTAACATATGAAACCTCGGAGATTGGTGCTCTTTTGTATTGCACCAGCCATTTGGAATGGCAAAGCTTTCGGACCCGCCAGGAAATGCGAGGTGCTCATGATCTTCCGCAGGAATGCGACAGGAGATCTTGCAACCAGAAGCGGACTCCTCATCGCTACGAACAATTGCAAAATAATCGGCTAGATACATTCACAGGTTAACTGATCGTTTCACGCATTCTATGAAATTTTTGTTTTCAACAGAAATAAATAAAAATTATGTTTTAACCCTTGAGCAAAAAACGACCAATTAGTTGTCAGCTTAAATGTTCTGAGCGAAGCGATGCAAAAATCGTTAAGCAGAGCTTCGCTTCAAAATAAGTATTTTTCAATTTTTGACGCGAAGCGTGGCTTCGCTTCGGTCAGCCAATTTTACAGAAATTCAAGTGAAAAACTAATTGGTCACTTTCCCCGCACGGCTTAAACAGGTAAAAACATAACACGAGATAGAAATAATGGGGTAAAATCTCGGATGTTCTCTGTTCTTCGTTTTTTTATCTTTGACTAATCAAGTCTATTGACCGATGCAGTGTCTGTCTATTTCAAACAGCGCTTTTCGCTGATTGGGCCCACCTTTCAGCCCTTTTTTACTACGATCGAAATCTCATAATTGCCTTTGCGAAAATAAGCTCAATTATCAATAATTTAATGATTCGACGGCGTAGAATTCGGGACATTTATTATTAAATCCGTGAAGTGAACAAGCAAAGATTTAGCACAGGCATATAAAATCTCAAAGCGAAATTCTCAAAAGCGACAAAGCGAAGCGAAGCGAGTCGCTTCGCTTTGTGTCTCAATTTTTTTTCTCTGTTCGCTTTGATTCGCTTTAGATTTTTTTGACAAAGCGAATCTCAAAAGCGAACGATTTTCGCTTTCATTCGC
>Ga0115008_10003594_pt1 | contig 12823 bp, 12 predicted proteins | sample FraStrMetagenome_FD_87164 | JGI IMG/M metagenome (GOLD analysis project Ga0115008, IMG submission 87164) | Marine eukaryotic phytoplankton communities from Arctic Ocean - Fram Strait ARC3M Metagenome | ecosystem: Environmental > Aquatic > Marine > Oceanic | place: Fram Strait | collected...
CCTTAAATAGAAGGGGTAAAATGAGTCGACAAACCTGATTAAACTTGCTGAAGATTGACTCCTGCCATGTCTTGGGCTTGATTTCTGACTCTCTGAAAGTATCGGATTCTCGTATTCGACTTCTGCTGGAATGATAATTGCTTCTTTTGTTGCTCCGTGATTTTCTTAAATTCGCTAGAATTTAAAACCAGATGCTTTCATACCTTTATAAGGATGTTCCCAAGCCAGCCTAACTTCCAGCTGGCCACTCTCATCCCCATGCGGATCTACAAGCGTGCAAACTTCAGTAATTTCATCGCGTTGGATCAGCGGCGTCAGAACAATCTCGCACTTTCCGAGAAACTCTTCTTGATCGTCTCCGTCGTCGCTTTTGTCGACGACAACAATCGTCAATTTGCCAGTTGAAAGATAGCGATGCAGATTTTCGTTCTCTTCGACAGAATGACGAGCGCTGAAATTGAAGCGCGGATTCGAAGAAGACTCGATAACGCTCGTGTGCATTTCGTCGTAAGTGAAGAATTTGTAAACGCAGAAACAACTTGGTTCTTCGTTGTCGAAGATGCCGTCGAGTTGCCGTCCAGCGATAATGTTCACTTAAATTTTCTTGATTGATCGAAAAAAGTCGAGTCAAGCTGGTTTTACCCGTATCCGGATTCAGTCGAATTTTAACCGAACAAAACATACCCGATAATGAATTGAATCTATGATTTCCTTCATCTTCCTGCAAGAATCCTCTTGCCGTCGACTTCTCAAGATGCAGCGTAGCAGCATTTTCGAAAGGAATTTTCGCCGCAATTGAAAACTGAATCGACGCAATTTCATTAACAATCGAGTCGGTTGATTGAATTTTCACGAAGCCGTTGAAATGCTGCGAATTGAGGAACTTTCGAAGAGGGATTTTGCCACGACCGATAAGCTCATATTGCGTCCCGCCGAGAACACGGTTCAGTTCGATGAAGATGCATCCGTCTTGGAGGAACTGGAGGAAATCGTCGGAAACGTCAACTTGATAGCAATGTCTAAAAATAGGGTTAACCCTTGAGAAAAAAGGACTATTTTTTGACCATCAAAGCTGTCAAAAAGATTGAACCTACTTGAATTTTAAATTTGGCATCAAACCCGTCACAACATTCGTGGCAACTGGCTTGTATCTTCCGAAATTCACACACGCAAAAATCTGGAACGAGTTTTGCGTGAAAAGCTCACATTCTTCCAGACTCAGCGATATTTCATTTTCGCCAAGTGGCACCGCTTGTCCAAAATCGGTGTCGATCAGTTTCGAGCTTGTTAAACCTTTTTTTGCGGGTTCATTATCGTCATTTTTTGAGTAGCGCTTATCACCTTATTGCGCCATTATCAGTGTTAATGATCCCTTTCCTGAAACAGGTGGCGCTGTTCCTTCAAGCCCAATTTGCTTGAGGCTGCGCGATAATTGATTGATTTGACTATTTTGATTGTCAATTGTTCTAGCTTGTTTCGATGTCATTTCTTCCAGCGCTTTTCGCGTCGCGTCATAGTCTTTCTGAAGCTTGATGAGTTCCTCATCTTTCGCCTGTATCTGACGATGACACGTGATCAGCTTCTGCTCAAGCTCGCGAACACGTCGCGTTGTCTGCCGGAGAGCAACTTCAAGCTCTTGATTTGTATTTCCAGCTGAGCTTGTGGCGATTTTGAGCGTTGAGATTCGCTCGAATGCTTCCGATGTTGACTCTCGAGCACTTTCTGGTTCTCCTTTCCCGTGAACAAGCAGCGTTTCTTGCATGCTTCTATGCGCGCCCTCTAGCTCATCGAGTTTCGCAACAAGTCTCTGCGTCATAAGCTTTTCTTGATGGAGTTCTAGACGCAGTTTCTGCGCTGCTTTCGCATCGTGCCCGATTGATTCTTCAAGCAGCTTGATTTGACTTTTGTAATGATTCTCGCGCTCTTTTACAATATTGCTTCCAACTGAATCTGCTTTTCGAATAGCAGCGAGCTGGTCACGCAGCAGCGATCGCTCGCTTTCGAGGTCCTGTCGCGAGTCTCTTTCAGCCTGCATTTCTTCTCGCAGAAGACTGAGCGCTCGTTTGTCGCTCTGAAGCTTTTTATTCCGCTCGATTTCGTTCGAAAAATCTCGTCTGACAATATCAAGCTCTGATAAAGTCGCTTTTTGTGCATCGACGGCCGCGTCGAGCTGCCGCTCAAGAAGCGTGACTTTTGAATCTTTTGAATCAAGGTTGAATTGAAGCGTTTGAATTTCAGTCTGACTTTTGTGAACAGTTTTGCGCATGTTCGTTATTTCCGCTTTTAGTGAGTTCTGATGCGTGGCTGAATGAGTCGACGAGAAATTAAGCATCTCGCTCTTTTGATTCAGCTGCGTCTTAATGTTTTTATTCGAAGCTTCGGATTGCGCGAGCTGCCGTTGAAGATGGCTGATGGCTTCCAGCATGTTCTCATTTTCTTTCGTCGCTACTTGGAGGTGCTCTTGAATACTCCGTAACTGTGGGCTTGATTCTACGCGCCGCATGCCAGTTCTGATCGCGTTTGCATTTGTGGTTGTCGTAGAGCGAGTCTGTCGCGCAATTTGAGGAGATGTTCCACTCATTGGGCGTCCAGAAGGAAATGGAAGGCCTGAGTCGACTTTTGAGGCTCTTATTTTCTTTGATTGCTGAAGTTCTTTGAAGCGTGTTTTCATAGTTTCCATCTTGCGAGTGAGATCTCGATTCTCATCTTCGAGTTTTTCACATTTCAGCCGCCATTCATAGCTAAAAATGGTTCACATAATTTTTTTGTCTTAATTTACCTGATATCTTCTTCAGAATCAAACGCTTCATCCCTCGTTCCAGATCTCGATCGATTTCTTTTCTTCCGATCGTCCGCTAGTTTCAAGATTTTTGTAGCAAACCGCTTGTTCTTTTCTTCCTGAGCGCGGCAGATCTTCTTTAGGTCCTCGTGCTTGTCATACAGAGTCAGATATTTGTCGAGCACTTCTTCTTGAGAAAGCTTTGCGAGTCCAGGATGCCAGCCTGCTTTGCCCTGCTGGGCTGACATTCTAGGGTAAAGCTCATAAGGAAAACTTAAATTCATATTTTCATCGACAGAATGATCAAATGACAACAACAAAGAATGCTCTAGAAACGATTGTAAAAAAATACGATTTATTTATCATTATAAAAAGAAAAAATCTTGCAACAGAAGGACTGAAAATAGAAAGTGGAAGAATATGAAAAGGAAGCGTGGATTTGAAACGCGGATTCAAACACTAGAATCAGACAAAACAATTAGCTTCTTCATTTCAGCTACTTGTCGGTCGTAATCAGCCCGGTAAAGCGCGATTTTTCCCTCGAGTAGCTTTTGTAGACCAGCTACGGAAGATTGAAGGCTTGCAAAACCGTGGTCGATCTTAAAAAAGAGTTAAAATATCATATAAAAGTGAGATTGAACCTCTGTTTTGGCGTTTTTGATTTCACCGACGTGCTGTGAATGTTTTGAACGGCTTCTGTTTTCATTTTCTGAAATGCGTTTGATGATTTGTTTCACTTTGTCGTCGAGTCTTTTGCATTCTTGGTCTGAAAAAGACGAAGATTGTTTCAGTTCTTCTGCGTTTTCATGAACAAAATTCTAAAGAAATTATTAATCAGCGTTTTATATTTTTTACCTTGAGCTCTCTACTGTCTTTTTCCATAGAATTGATGGCCTCTCTAATATTTTCTGTCATTTCTCGATTTGATCTCTCCCTCTCTTGTTCCGCCCATCGTTTAGAATTCTCGATGCTCAGTCGCATTTCTTCAGCAAGCGAGTTGAGCCGCGTTTGCAGAAGCTGAAGTTCTGCGCTTCCTGTTATTTTCGCATCGGCTTTGTTTTGGGTTCATGCTTGCAATCAAGGAAGAGAATCATTAAATCGAAATTGAAAAAACATGCAAAAATATCCGAAAATGGAAGTCCATTTCTGATACCGAAAATCAGCGAGTGAAACCTTTAGCAATCGAGTCTGATGTATCAAGAGCCCGCTGTCCTTCGTTTCTAGCCGTCTGCTCTACCCGCTTCTCGATCTGCTTACTATCGCCTTCGAGGTCGTTTATCCGCCGGCTTGTCGTCTGATTGTATTCCTCAATCATGCGAGACTGCTGTTTTACATGATTCTTTGGAAAAATAAGGAATCTTTTATTAAAAAAAATGAACCTCGAGGTGAAAAATCTGGTCATTTTGCGAAACGATTTTCTTTGAAAGGTCTTTATTCTCGTTTTCAACATCGTGAAGCTTTTTCAGTGCAGCAATATAATTATTTTCATTCGAAGAAACCTAGGGGATAGTTACAGTAAATAGAGAATAAATTGCGAGCTTCAAAACGAGCTAGAAATGGATAATTTTTGGCCAGATTGTGTTCTGAAAAAAGAACTGCTCATTTGATCGGACTGCATCAGAAGCGTAAAGTATAACGATTCCAATGACGGTGAAAAGTGCAAGAACAAAGAAAAAGTCCCAGAGACGTTCCACGGGCTCTTTTTTATTCTCTTCGGGGATGAGAAGAGAAGTATGCGCAACAGATTCAGGAAATGCATCGTTACTTTTCATCTTTTTTTTTTTTAAAAACGAGACTTGATTGAGTTTGGCTTCTATATTTTCTCGTCTCACAAACTGTTTAAATACTGGCAAAGGGCCATAAAACGCTTAGCGCTTGTGTAATAAAGATTTCTATTTCCAATTTCTAATCAAATGATCTGTTTGTTTTTATAACGATAGTGAAGGAGGAATAAATTTATGACTACAAATTGATTTTCTTGATAGAAATCTTTATAACACAAGCGCTGATTGTTTTATGGCCGTGTGCCAGTATTTATACTGTTTGAAATAAAAGGAAATGAAGCTAACTCAAAAAAATATCATTTTTTCTGAAAAATTTTGAAAAAAAAATGAAAAAGAACGATTATTTTTTTAAGTCCCTCGAGCAAACTTCTCTTCTCATACCAGAAGAGGATGAAAACGTACAGTGGGGCCCTCTTGTTACGAATTACGCTCCTGCAAAGAGATATGAAGCTGCCGCAAACATTTGCGGCGCCGGTCTTGCAATTTTTTCCGCCATTGTTATCTGCATACTCTTCGCTTCAACTGCAATCCGTTCAATTGAACAGCTGTTTTTTTCAACCGAGAAGTTGGCCTGAAATTTATTCAAGTATTTTGCCATTACCTTGAATTCCAGCGTCTTGATACTGTCAGTTAATTGTGATACAGTTTCTGTCAGAGTTGAGACAAATCTCCTCATTTGAGCGTCACTCAACCTTTCAGTCGTCATTTTTCAACAAAATATCTATAAAATTCGCATCATTAAAAATCATCAAAAATAAAAAGATAGGTAGTTACCGTATGAAAATAAAAAAAAATGTGAAAACAGTAAAAAATCAAGGAGGAGAACTTGGCAGGTTAAATATCTTCCGGAAGCGCGTTGAGGCGGGACTCGATGTCGTTTAATTTGGCTTTGAAGTCGTCGATGAGGATTGTATCGGAATGAGACTTAAAATTGAATAAGATAACAGCTGAGTAACTGATTAGAGTACCTGATCAGCTTCGGACAAAAACGACTCAAGCTCGACATTGAACTGGCTCACTTCGTGCATTAAAGTTGACGATTCTGAAACAGTTGAATTTTCCAAATTATCTTTTATCGCTTGAATTTGTTTTTTCAAATCTTCAACGCCGTCAAAATTTGTATCCAAATTTTGAACCGCCATTTCGTCGATCTTTTCAATTGTTCTCGAGATTTCGTCATTTATTGAACTTCCGCTTTTCGCAGATCGCGCGGAATTGGCTCGTGAGCTGCGAAGGGTCGATCTTGATTCGGAACGGGTTTGAGAAAGCTCATTTTCTAATCGCTCAATGATTTCTTTTGAGTAATTGTTTGATTCAGCTTCCGCAGCAGCCTGTTTTCGCAGACGATTTTGAAGAATTTCGTTGATTTTTTCAGCAGAAATTGCTCTTTGTCGCTCGTGAGAGAGTTCTATTCTAGCTCTGAATAATTTTATCGTTAATTAAAAATCGAAAATGGCCAGGTCTGGTCAATACTGACTAAGATTGGCAAATACCGGCTATCCTTGACCAGTATTAGCCAAAATTGGCAAGAACAAACTACCTTTCAAGCTCTGCGCTTTGAACAGCTTCCATGTTGACTTGAACCGTCTTTTTGATGCTTGTATTTTCTCTTTCAAATTCTTTCACTCGACTTTTAAGATTTTCATTTTCAGAAATAAACTTTTGCAATTCCGCTTCGGCATCTAATTTTTGTTCTGTCAATTCGTTAATGCTTTTGCGCAGTTCGACAAGTCGCTCTGTATTTTTCGCTTCTGTTGACGACGTTGTTGTCAGTATTTCCTAGATACAGGCATAAGTGACTGTAGCTCGAGATAAGGACTTTAAATATTTGCCATTCCCACGAAAAATCAGCAAGGGAATTAAAAGTACCTTGTACATAGAAATTTCACGATCAAGTTTTCTGTTTAGTTTTCGTAATTGCAAAAGCTCTTCTTTTTGTCTTTGATCGTGATTGACTTTTGCTTCCGAGTTGAGCTCAGCTGACTGTAAAGCGATCTTCAGTTCTGTGATTTTTTGCTCGCTGGCGAGGTATTTTGAACGAGTCGATTCCAAATTTGCACTTATTTCATCGCACCTTTTTTTAAGGTTGAAAAAAAAAAGATTCCAAAATAGCCAGAAATAAGCCTAAAAAAATAAGAAAATTCGTCAAAAATTAGAAAATTGGCGAAAAATATCATTCCAAAAAACTTGTCTTTTTCAACCTCAGACCTATTCGACTCATTGCTTAATTGTTCTTTGAAATCAAGCGCTTCTTTTTCTTTACATTTCAGATCAAATTCTAGCGTCTTTATCAGTTGCGTCGAGTTTTCAATTTGCCCATCAAAACTTTGCATTTTCAGTTCCAAATCTCCGATTTTCGAGCGATAACCTTCAACTTTTGAAACTTCTTCTTCAAGCTCTTCCTTTTTGCCTCGAATTTCATCTTTTAAACATTTTATTTCATCCAGCAAACTGTCCGTCCGCCTTTCAAGCGTCAATGTTTTCACTTTTTGATCATCGTTTTCTTGCTGACTTTTATCGAGTTTTTTAGCCAACGCATCGCTAATTTTCTTCAACGATTTTCGTTCAGAATCCAAATTCGTAATTTTCTTATTTTGATCTTTTATTTTCTTCTCAAGCGCGCTTAGTTCGGAAGTAAGTCGAGTGCACTCAGAAGTCTTTTCAATAAGTTCTTTGTTTCCAACAGCTCTTGTTGTTCTGAAGCTCTTTAATTCTTTTTCTAGCTTCGTTTTTTCGTCTTCAATCGATCCGATCGTCAGTTTTTGATTTTCAATTATTACTTGAAGTTGCGATTTTCGGGCTTCAGCTTGAAAAATATATTAGCAGTTTTTTTTAGCATGCACCAGAGCTGTGGAGTATTTTTAGGTGGGTTAGGGTTGAGATAATTTAGAACTCCACAGCTCTGGTGCATGCTAAAAAAAAAACTGCTATTAGCATTTTCGGAAATTAGGTACTGTATAAAGGAAGTTTTTGGCAAATATGGCAAGTTATGAGGATCATTTGGCCAATTATGGTCAGATATGCTTTGTGGCCGGTAATGGCCATTAATAGGTATTTTTAGCAAATGTTGACCAGTAACACAAGCCATTTCTGACCATTCCGAATCGATTTTGGGCAAAGCATGTCGCTTTTTGCCAATTCGTCGGTTATTTATGGCCAATAACACCCAGTTTTGGCCAGTCCTCGGCAAAAATAGCCAGTTTCTGTCAATCAGTTGGCCATTTATAATAATTGGCCATTTTTTTCGCAAGAATTGGTCGGTTTTAGACTATCGTTGCTAGCTTTAGCCAAAAAAAAACTGTTGTAGGCAATGATTTGGCCAATTAATAATTTACTTACAAAGTTTCAGATCTTCTTGAATTCTCTCGATCGCATTTTGATTTTCCCTTTTCGCGTCGTCTTCAACTTTTTCTCTGAGCCCTTCAAAAAGCTCAACTCTTTCAGAAAGTTTTTCTTCTAATTCTTTGATCGTCATTTGCGCGATCGCGTGATCTTGCAGCGCTACAACAAGTCTTCTTTCGACATCAGCTTTTGAGTCTTTTTGGATTCTTTCATTGTGCCGAATTCCGTCAATATTTTCAACAAGCTCAGCTCGTTCAGATTCCAGCGCCGTTATCTGATCATTTTTCTTTTTGACGATTTCTGATTTTGTTTTCAGTTCTGCTTTCAGCGTTTTTAACGCATCAAGCGCTTTTTCAAGATCTCCAGAACTTTCAGCCGCTTCTCGATTCATTTCTTTATTCGTCGCGTTGATTTTTTCAAGTCGCCTTTTCATTCTGATATTTTCTTTGCTCGCTTCGTTCATTTTGACTGTAACTTCAGCAAGTTTCTCGCCGCGCTCGTTGAACCGCCGATCCAGATTTTGAACTTCTTTATTTTTCTCCTTGAGCTCAAATTCCAGCTCATGAGTTCTTGTTTGCAGCTCGTTATTAAAATCAGCTTCTGGCGTCAACCGATTCTCGCCGCGAATTCGCCTTTCGCGCTCAAGCTGATATTCCGCCATTGCTTTAGATTTTTCTGATTTTACACGTTCAAGCGTGTCTTCGAGGCCGGAAATTCGAATTTTACAACGTTCTAGTTTTGAGCTCTGGTCTTCGTAGCTGCCTAATTTTGCTTTTGTTCGGCTCAGTTCATCCTTTTTGAAGATTTCTGGCGATAGTTTAACTCGCAGCTAAGCTTGAGCGTGGTCACAGGTGGACCACGAAATTTTTTAAATAAGATTCGGCTAATTAGATAAGAAAAATCAAGTAAAATTTTCGAAATTTTCAAAAAAAATTATGAAATTTTCGAAAATTTTAAACTATTTTTGAGTCTTTTTGGAGAATATTTTGAAGTTATCGATAAAGAAAGGAAATTTTCGAAAATTTTATTTTATTTTTATGATTATTTTAAAATTTGAAAATTTCTTGAAATCCTTCCTTGAGCTGTTCAATTCTGTCTTTTGACTGTTTTATTTTCTGATCCGACATTCTCCGAATTTGCTCCGCCATTTCCGCCACTTGTTTTAGTTTATCTTCCGCAATTTTGTTCTTTTTTCTTTCAATAATTGAATTATTTTCCGCAATTTTCTTTTCTCGCAGCGCTTTTTCTTTTGATTTTGTCGCATTTTCGGCAATATGGCGGATTTCTGAGCGAAGATGGTCGATTTCACGTGACACAGCTGTTGACGTAGAGCTATTAAAGAGTCAATACAGTAGTTAAACTTATTTTTCAGTACCTGACAAGCGAGAAATTTTCATTTGATCGAACAGATGTTCTCAAATCGCCGTCGATTTCGCTAAAATTTAAATCATCATCGTAAAAATCCATTTTTCTCTTTTTGTTATCATTCAGATTTTTATCTTCTCGAGAAAAAAAAATAGCTGGCGCGTCAATTTTTGAAAATATTTTTCCCGAGAAATTCCATTCGCTCCAGAAACACCACCTACGCGCGCCATTCCACTCGGCGCTCGGAGCCAAGCGCGCACACGCTCCGGGGCGGATGAGAAAAAAAAACAGAATCTGAATAAAAATGGCTGAGCGAAACGAAGCTAAAAGCGCGAATTTTTAACCTCAATTTAAAAAAAAAAAAAAAGACTTTTTTTTCGATTTTTTATTTATTTTTCGCCGACAAAAAAATCAGGGAAACAGTTTCAAAATTCTTTTCTTATTAAAAGCAGTTCGGCAAGTCGGACAGGATTTCCTTGGGAGGGATGACAAGCATCCGCAGCAAAATTGGTGACCACAAGCGACGATCGCTGCTTTTTGGCGATCACCTTCGCTTTCGTACTTCTCGAAGCAAATTTTGCAGCTGTTTTCATCGTTCTCCGGCTCACTCTCGTTTTCTTAGAATATTTTTTAAACTTCATATTTAAAAAAAATGTACCTGAATCGCTGTTGTCTTCTTTCATCGCATCAGTTGCAAGAAACAAGGCTCGATTTTGAACCGTCTTTCGCCATTTTTTCTTTCGAACAAGGAAATGTTTCTGGATCTTTTCTTCATTTCTCGCGTCAGCCAGAGCCTTTTCATCTTGGGTCTACAAATGCAAAGCTGCACTTTCAAAAAAACCCTTTTTTGTAGGGTTTTATTAGGGACAGACGCTACTCAGATCGAAATGTTACAAAATAGGAATTTTTTTTTCTGGAAATTCCCACTTTTCTTATTTTTTGGAGAATTTTCAAAGTCGCCGAACAAAAAAAGTTCGCAAATCTAGAATTTTTTGAAAAGTTCACAAGATGGAAAAAGCCATGAAGATTCTAATGTGATTGAGCTTGAGGTGTCAGGCCAACAGAAAAAAAAATCCTATTTTGCAACTGGTCATTTCGATCTGAGTAGCGTCGGTCCCAAGGTTTTGTAGGTCTTCTCGGACCCTACAAAGCCCTACGTCTAAACGGACAACCCCCGTCTAAAATTGACCAACATGTCTTTTGTAGGTTTTCGCGGACCCAAGCTTTTTGTAATTATTTGTAGACCCTAGCTTTTCATACATTTCAATTTTTATCATGGCTCTTTCAGCATCTCTTTCAGCCTCAGATTCTGCAAATCTTGATCTTTTATAAATCTCGTTCACAATTTCGAGCCGTTCGAGTTTGCCTTTATATTTTTTTTATTTCATAAAATCACTGATTCAGGGATCCTGAGCTTACGTTTTTTGTCTGTCCATCGCGAAGCATTTTCGCAGCAGGTTCCGACGTAAAATTCTTCATAAGACAGCTGATTGGCATCACATTTTTGTATTTCAGAAGGGCATTTAAATTTTGCATCAGTTTTTTCAAACTCCTGCTTTTCATCTTCTTTCAATTCCAGTGATGCACATTTCCGGCAATAGACCTTATCGACGACTAAACCGTGCCCTTTCTCGACGACAGTTGATTCTTCGTATGCCCTAAAAATTCGGATAAAACACGTTTAATAAGCGCTTATACCTCTTGCATCTTGAACAGAGTCCACGAGAGCCAAATTCAGCGACGCAATTATCAGGAACTGGAATTATCTGCGTGTAAAAAAATTTCATTATCTCGTTTTTTAAAAAGTCCCAAAGTTGAAATGACAAAATTAAACAATAAAAAAGCAGATCTTTTTCTCGCGAGTTGGATCTCTAACGCGGAAACCGGTTCGAAAATTTATCTAACAGACAATTGTCCATTTAGAAGTCATTGAAAACAAAGTTCGATTAAAAATGTCCTTCGAGTTCAAAAATTGAGGCAAAGGCAGAATTCCAAATGCCGAGCTTCCTGTATCTCATCTTCACATGCATATGGGCGTGATGCCCTGATTTTCCGTCAAAATATCAGACACGATAACCTCTTAGAAAATCGAATTAACCTCAACGCCTGAGACCTTTTGAAAAAACGTTGCATTTTCGATAATTATATTCTTAAAAATATAATACAGTATAACACGCCTTTATTATTGAGAAAACGCATTATTCAACGCGGATGCAAGGCATGATTTTTTAACAATGTTAAACGATCATTTGGTCGGTTCGTAGCATATGCGCAGCGATTGAATTATTTAAAATATGCCCCCCAAAGAACAAAAAATCAATCTGCACTTTTAAGTTAACAAGGTTATCTCTTCCTTGAATACTGAAGCTACTGTTGAACCTATATTTGCCCGCGAGTCACAATTTGTGGCTCACAAAGTGGTAGATTGAGAACAGGAGGTAAGTTTTGGTCAAAGCAAATGACCCTTTTCAAATAGGGAAACAGGAACAGGTCAGAATAACATGGGCTTAGTTTAAGCATACTATTTAGAAGCATTTATAATCCGGTTTTAAAAATTGCAGAGGCCCAAAATACCCAAAATTAAATTTCCGAAGGCAAATTTTGCTTCGCTCTTCGCTTGGCTACTTTCAGGAACATTTAAAAAGCGAACAAATTGGTAATTTTTTAAAAAAAGTTAATTTTCGCAAATAATGCAATAAAAAGGCCAACTCAAATACATATATACATGTATATATTAATTTAATCCTCAGTCACTTGTGTCGCTGACAGTCGCTTTGGCCCGCAAAAATAAGAACGCTCTCCCCTGGGGCAACATCAGCCACATCCTAAAGAAAGCAAGATGACGCAAGGACCTGCATTCATTAATAGACTTGATTCAGGAAATCTGTTTTGCGTCGAGCATATCAGATATTGATAGTATTGGAAAGGCACGTCAAGAGCGACGGCGTTTGACTCGACAGCCCCACCACCTGGGATTTGGGCACGCGCGCCTCGGGCTATAAAAGGTATGAAAAGGGGAATCCTTCGTGAATTGTTTAAAGCAGAGATTATCGAGTTTTGCATTTTTATTTTCATTCTGAGAAGTTTTTTTTATTTGAAGAATTTGTGGAATCAAGGAAGAAAATATAATTTTGGACGAGAAAGTGATTTATGGAGACGGTGGATTCAAGGTGTGAAATGGAATTGACCGCTTCAACTTCAGGAACTTATTTTCCACGAGATTTCATGGTAAGCTGGAATTTTTTCTTATTAGTAAGAAACAATAAATAGAGTTTTTCTGAAATATTTATATATTTTGATCAATCAGGAAACAATGAACTTTTTCTAAAATAATCTATAGATTTAGATAATATGATAGTTGGTTTTCTAAACTTTTAAAAAATTTATTAAAAATAAGTGCAAGAAAAAAGCGAATCAAGTAGCTTTAGACGGTGGGCGGGCGGCTTCGTGACCAAAGTCATTTTGGTCACGCCGTGACCAAAATTGGTCACGCGGTGACCAAAAATTGGTCACGCCGTGACCAAAAAACTTAGAAAAATTTTTATCATAAAAA
>Ga0115008_10003604_pt1 | contig 12815 bp, 3 predicted proteins | sample FraStrMetagenome_FD_87164 | JGI IMG/M metagenome (GOLD analysis project Ga0115008, IMG submission 87164) | Marine eukaryotic phytoplankton communities from Arctic Ocean - Fram Strait ARC3M Metagenome | ecosystem: Environmental > Aquatic > Marine > Oceanic | place: Fram Strait | collected 2012-06-18
GCTCTCGCAGATGCTATCCAGGACATTCAATGAACTGCGAACCACGCTGTTATCGTGACATCTGTTCTGTAAAAGGCGGATGCATGCCTCAACAACGCCGTCCTTACATGCCTCCAACTGGATGTTTTTCTGATCTGCTACTAGCCAGGCATAACAGTCCGCGACAGCTTTCTGCATTTCAGAGCGCAGGGGGTGCCTGTCTGAAAGGAAGACGAGCGCCCGAAGACCTCCCAGCTCTACAATCACATTGCAATTATGTTCATCGGCAGATAACGACGAGAGTGCGCCACACAAAGCGAGCTGCAATTCTACTTCATCCAGAAATTCACAAATCATCTCCAGTATGCGCTTGAGCAAGCCGTGTTGGCCAATCATCCTTGCTCGAGCGGCATCCTCTTGGTCTCTCGCGGTAGGCGTAAGTAGCTGAGAGGAAGAGGACATGTTATCAAGTAATTTCATGATCATACGGACGGCATGCTTGGAGTCTCTACTGCTCTTTGTACTTTCCTTCTTTTGCAAATGAGAAAAAGTAGCGGAAATAATGGAGAGGCCCTCATTTTCCAGTACCTCTTCGGTTGCTCTACTCACAGAGCACAGAGTTTGTAATGCCTCGATACCGTGTAGGCATAGCTTTAGATTTCGAATGGAATTCAATTTCAGTGCCGAAAGAACAGCGACCGTTACGGCACCGGAATCAACGACTGATTGGGCTCTGCCGTGGTAGGCGATCGTGGCCAGTGTATGGCAACACTCGCTTGCCCATCTGGCATGAGCATTTTTGGCCTTGGCCTTCTTACAGCCAGCATAGCTAGCTGCGATTCTCTTCAGGGCAGAGACGATCATTCTAGGAGCTTCGAGGGATGTCATAGTGTTCGCATACGCGGCCTTAATACCAGTGGACTCCTCCTCCCCCTCAATTCTTAGCCTCAGCTGTTCAATGCACCTGTCTCTCTTAGCGAGGCTAATGCTGTCTTTCGTACCTTCCTTCACACAGTTCTCAATCTCTCTGGCCACCTCTCTAGAAATTAGACAATTGGTGCTTGACTCGGCCAACGGATCCGTGTGGGCGCTGCCGCTGCAAATCTTTTTCCGGGGACTTCCTTCGCTGTCACCACAGGGGTCCTCAACCGGTAATGCTGATGCTGTTGAAGAATTTTGTGCGCACAGCCCCTCTTCCGTTGGTGGGACCTTTCGTTTGCCATCGGCGGTCTCATGACAAAGATGTTCTTGCTGATGATTGTCGTTGGCACACTCTCCTCTTTCACCGTCCCCATAACCATTGCCTTCCCTCTTGCACTCCGTGATGATGTCCTCGATGCCGCCGTCTTCATCGCTCCCGTAATAATCCTCCTCCTCCCTCTCCTGTGCTTCGAACATGGCTACAACTGACAGTAGGGATCCATCAGGTGCGCCAGAGGCGGGTGAGGCGCCAGAGGCGGGTGGGGCGGCGGCGACAGTGGGGCCAGGAGTTGTTGAAGCAGCCATGGCGAAGGTATCGTTGCCACCAATGCTATGAGTGTCACCAGCCGAGGCACTGGCCTCCTCGGCGATGGCACTGGCACCCTGACCGGTGCCGTCGTTGGTGTGGCCATCTCCGGAGTCCTTGAGCAAGGCACGGGGCCGAGCTTGAGCTTGGTCTTGGTCGGCTTGACCGGCTTGAGTGTCGATAGTCCGAGCGGTGACAGGGGCAACAACGTCCACTTCGTCGCCGTTCCTTTGACGACCGTTGGCGACATCCTGTTCCGGGGTTACTGGCATTGCTTGGCACTGGGTTGGCGCAGCAGCAGTGGCGGCAGTCTGCGTCCTGGCGGTGGTCGCTGCAGCAGCGGCGGCAGCAACAGCGGCAGCATCGGTTGTTGGGATGCCGCCCGAAGAAGAATGGCCACGATTACGAGCGGTCTCCACACGGATGCGAAATTCTTCGACCTGCAGCCGCCTCATCTCGGCAATGTCCCCCGGCGTTGGGAGGGGAAAGCAGTACAGACACCGACCATTTTGGGCTTCGCCGGGGACGGTCCGCAGCAGGCCAGTGATCGGATCCTGCAAAACGAGCCCACATCCACATCGCAAAACAGCAGCAGCAGCGGCAGCAGCGGCAGCAGCGGCAGCAGCAGCGGCGGCGGCAGCAGCAGGCTGATCAGACATTGTCGGCTACTACGTAGTACGGCGGTGACATCAGTGCTTCTTCTCTGTATGTAGCGTAGCTTGCTCGCCTTGGCCGCTTGGCGCCATGCATGATGTGATGTGGTGCCCGTCAGTCAGAAACAGTCAAAATTGCGCGATCTTCATATCATATCATGCTTGCAATTTGCAATCGCGTCGATCTCGCGTCGATCTCTCGATGTCATTTATTTTGCTCACAGTTCAGATGAATGAATGACCCTGACGCAATCGAACTGAGCACGAGCACGATGATAGTAGATCTGCATCTGCGCGATACGAGTCATACATACTTCTAGTAGTACCGCGTAGCTGGTTCTAGGCTACCGGTAGTCCCTGCTAGTAGCTAGCTAGCTAGCAGTAGTTTAAAAGTGAAGCGTGGCGAGTTGCGATACGTTTCGTGCTGCTGTGGCGGTTGGATGGAAAGAAGAAGATGTCTGCGACTACTCGTAGAAGTAGTATTACCACCTCATGCCATGCCGGGGAGGATCCCCTCAGCTTCCTCCTTGATAGCTCCCCCGCTGCAACCACCTCCCATGTTGTTGATGACTGCTGCATCGATCGAGCAGCCTTGCCATTGCCTCCTGCACGTAGGGATGCTTCTGCCGCACCAGCTACACGTACTCGTACATGTACTACCGGTAGTAGTGATCGTGCAGCCGTAATCGAAACACCGTCACCACCGGAAACGCCTCGGGATCGTGCCGCACGCCTCTTGGCAATGTGCGATGAACGTGGAGTGGGCACAGCGAAGGGCACACTGAAGCCTCCGGCTTCGTCGACACTTCAGGGCATGGGTACAGGTGTTGACGAAACCATCGAGAGATCCTCCGGATCGGGCGGTAGCCCTCGGCGATCGTTGCAAACTTCACGAGCATTTGCCCAGCTTACGAGAAGCACTTGTAACGATGACGAAAATTTCAGTTCCTCCGGGGGGAATGATGCCGGAGCTGTTCTCTTCAATGAGTCTGCCACAAGCCTCAAGTCGTCTCTGAATACCAACGAGGGGAATACTGTCACTGACCATGCTGCTGCTGACCATACTCTACATATCGCATCTAGTAGTATCTCATCGCAAATTATCTCTGATATAAGTGTCATTGATATCGATGATCTTCTTCGACGGAATGATAGGCTGGAGGATGAAACTCACAGGCTGCGCACCCTCCTCACGAAGCGCACTACTGCGCTTGAGAACGAAAAGAGAGCACTCGCCTCAGAACTTAGCCGCATCGGAGACTGTCACCGCGAAAGTCAGTCTGTCGTGGCAGATTTGATGACTCGCATGGAGCATTTGCAGCGTTCAAACAAAGACCAAATAGAGATAAATGAAGCCCTCACCACAGAAAACCAACAGCTTCGATCGGAAAACTACTATCTGAGAAGGAGGCAGATGGATTTGGAGGTAGAAATCGAGAGCGGTGGTGATGGCGGCAGCGGCAACACCGGTGGCAGTAGTAACACCGAAAATTGGCTATCACGATGGGGCCGCGGATGGAAGGTAGAGCAGAGTGTTTCATCGACGACCTTCCCTGATGGCGAGCTTCGTGGCGTGACAGACTTGGCGAGGCCAGTCTGCAAAATGGCTAAAGAATGGAGCGGTGGCTGCGACAGTGACGCCTCGGGAGACTCTCCCCGGGCGAATGGGGATTTACTTCTCCGGGAAGGGATCAATGATGCCACTTCGGCAGAGGAAAGCTCCGTCCGTATTAACAAGAATGTCGTTGATAATAAGATCGGGGGGGGGGGGAGGAACTCTACCTCGGATAGATGACGGTACGCATAGTGCTCTAGCACTAGCTAGCTAGCAGAGTAAGAGAGTCTTCTCTCGTTTACATTGCAGGGGGGACAGACATGAGCGAGTTGGTAATTTATTTATTTTAGCAAAGATCGAGTAACTCCCTCTCTAGCTAGCTGTTGTCACCTATGGAAAGTGGGCACTAAGTGTAACATGTAGCTGTGATTGTGGGACACACTGCCGGCGGTATGAAATCGCCTTTATTACTCCGTCTTCATGGCTGCACTGTCGAGGGCCATTCCCATAACGTGAAGGCCATTGTCGACATACATCGTAATGCCAGAAACACACCGGGCCATCGGCGAGCAGAGGAAGAGACCAACGTTGCCAACGTCGTCGTTGTAAAGATCCTGTCCAAGAGGAGCGTTGGCATTGGAGTAATCAATGGCGTACTCGATGAAGGTCTTCTGTCCGGGCTCTTTGCCAATGGCGGAGGCGGCACGGGACTTGAGCGGGCCAGCACTGATGGTGTTGACGCGGATGCCGTGCTTTCGGCCGGCCTCATAGGCGAGGGTGCGGGTGTCAGACTCAAGCTGGGCCTTGGCGGAGGACATGCCACCGCCATATCCAGGGATTACCTTCTCGGAGGCAATGTAGGTGAGGGACAGGACGGAACCACCTTCGTTCATGATGGGCGCAAATTTCTGAACGAGCGAGACGAGGGAGTAGGCGGAGGCGGAGGAGGCGGCGAGATATCCCTTGCGGGACGTCTCCAGGAGAGGCTTGGTAACTTCGGGTCCGTTGGCGAGGGAGTGGACGAGGATGTCGATTTTTCCATAATCGGCCTCGACGGCCTTGGCAACTTCGCTGATAGTGTATCCGTCAAGACCGGCATAACGCTTGTTGCCCTTGATCTCGTCGGGCACATCCTCGGGAGAGTCAAAGACAGCGTCGAGAGGGTAAACCTTGGCAATCTCCATCTTCGAACCGTCCGACAGGGTGGAGTCTTCATCAAACTGCCCCTTCCTCAGGCCCATCTGAAAGATCTTAAGAACGGGAGGCCAGGTGCCAACAATGACGGTGGCCCCAGCATCGGCGAGAGCCCTGGCAATGGCCCAACCGTATCCAGAGGAATCAGCAACGCCAGCAATGAAGGCGACCTTTCCCTTCAGGTCAATGTCGGCGGCGCCCATAGAAAGACTGGTGCTGCCACGAGCGGAAGAGGCGGTCTTTTGCTGCTGATAAACGGCAGGGGAGGCACGAAACGAGCTGCGTCCGACGGCTGCAAACAATTGCAGGAACAATTGCACCAGTACAAACAGTTTGGGGTGTACAGTAGCGAGAAAGAAAATGCATATTCACCCAATGTGACACAAAGAATGAATCAGAACAGAGGAATTCACAAGCATCCCAACATTATTATTGTGCGAAGTTGAAAGTATAGCGATGGATGAAAAGGAGGCAGTTGGTGAGATATCAATCAGTAGAGCATTGTCTCTCGTACATCACGAGACCAGATATCCGTTACCGCGCTAGCTAGGAGGACAACATTCCCTCTCATCGAAAATAAATACGCACGCACCTTGCGAAGGAGCAAATGCCGAAGAAGAGGAACCAAAAGTTAGGACCGCCACTGCAGCGGCAAAGAAGGTAGTAGAACGAAGCATGGTTGCTCTTGTTGGGCTTATGCTCTCTTGAATTAGCTTGCTTGCTTGCTTCAGTGGGCTGGAAAGGGGGTGGAGCGGATGCATGCGGAGGCGACGTCGCGTCGGGCGTCGGGCGGCTGGTGGCCAAAAACCAAAAACACGTATGCGTGGTTTACTAAACCCCTATTTATGCACATAGAAACTCTTGAACCGCTCTGCGCTGGCTGGCCAACTCGTACTCGTGAGCTAGCTGTGTGTTTTTTTTGTTCGCCCGCCGCCCCCCGCACTCGAGGCTCCACCCATTGCCATCAACTTTTTCTTGCAAGATGCGCTCCTTCATTCCCGCCCTTCTTGCTCTTGCCCTTGCGGCTGTCTCCACAGAGGTCAGTTTGCTTGATGAATGCCTGCTCGTTGCGTTGTTTTCGCACTGGCGACAGGGAATGACGCTTCTTTCGCCGGCGAGGTAGCACTTACGCACGAAGGAGCCTACACGACCAACGGATTTCGTTCTACTTGATGGCATGTATGTGACTGAGGGGTCTGTGGCAGGCATTGGCGCGATGTAGACGCTGAATGAGATTGCTTGCCAATTTTTTTGGGGGTGCAGTGGAGAGATTATATCTTTCCGCGTATTGCCACATTTTCACTCACCGTAGATCTATTATTTTTCTCAAACTCCCCCTCTCGCCCCCGCCGTCACGATGTCACGATAGGCCTTTGCCCCCGCCCCCTTCGTCGGCCGAACCGCCATCTCGTCCAGCACTGAGCTCGAGGCGTGCCGCGTCAACGCAAAGAAGGAGAAGCGTCAGAGAAATCGCGAGAACATGCGCAAATTTGCCAAGCGGGGGAAGACCAGCCGCAAGAAGATGATGAGAAAGGTTGCGTCTCAGCAAGCCCGGCAGGAGGAGAACGAATTCCTTGCCAAGTGCTTCATGACTATTCCCCCCCCGGAAGTCAAGGAGGAGAGATCTCGTTATTAAACTTTCGATATAAAGAACAAACAAGTGCGTGGGAAGCGCTGGGTCATTTTGGGCTGGAAAAGGATATGGTGTCTGTGACATGTGGTTTGATTCAGTACTTGTTCAGCAAGTGGCGGTACTCTCAGCTGTCTTGTGGTTCTTCCGGTAGACTTGTAGATCTAACATGTACCTTTTGTCTTTTAATTGTCTCTACAAGGTAGGAATACCGTACCTTTTTAAGAGATACTATCATCTTAAGTAGATCTACCGGTGCTAATGTAGATATCTTATTGATCCGGCGCGGAGGAGGAGTCGATCGAGACGAGTCCAATTCCGAGTCGAGAAGTCGAGTGGGGTCTCCGTGTGGTCACGATCGCGTTGATTGCAGCATCGATCGAGCTGATGATGATCTGTTCGGCATAGGAATTCCCACAGCGATTGATTGATGATTGTTATTGTTGTTGGCGTTCACGTTTTTGCGAGGCGCGTTTACCACATGACATATACTCTACGTAGATCTAGCTAGTAGATCTAGATCTTAGTACATGTACACGTACCTTTCGCGAAAGGTACGTACTAGATCTCTACTAGCTAGTAGTACCGGTGGTAGATCTAGTACATTCGAACATATTATGTTGCAGTGCAATGAATGATGACTGAATGAATGAAGAAATAGAAACGTATTTTGTCCGGGCGTCTGGGCGTCGTCGGTCGTCGGGTCGCGAGAGCGCGTTCGGTGGTCGGGTGGTCCGGGTGGTCGGTGGTGCTCGACCGCGTACCGGTGCGGCCGCGCCGATGGGTACCACTCGTAGCTCGTAGCCGTCGCGTCGTCGTAATCGTCACTGCCCCTGTCTACGTCTGCGCGCTGATTACGATTCGTATTCGTTTCGATTATTCGATTCATTCGATTTGATTTATATCTGAGGAAGAGGTCGTGTTCACCATGGCGGAGCGGGAAGAGATGAACCGGCAGTACGCCTATTCGGCCATGTCGAACATGGTCACCCAGGCCGATAGATCGGCCCGTCGATCTCGCGGAGGAGACGGCGCGGGCGAGGTTGAGACCTTGAGGGGTCGGACGGATATTGGTCGGATGGGTGATGCGCTGACTGGTGGGAAGAGGGTTGGTGGTGGTCCCGGCGACGCCGACAAGAACAAGGAGTTGGAAGAGATACGGGAACGCGCCAACCGGAAGCGGATGAAAAGAGATAAGGGCTCGGGCGACGCTGCAGCAGCGGCTACAGGCGCAGCAGCTGGCGAGGCAGGGCACAGCAAGCGCAGTCGGAAGGCTGGTGTCGAGTGGTCCGGGGGCGGTGGCATCCTGGACATGGGGGAGATATCGGGCTACCGCCCAACCACCGTCGGCGCTAGGTCGAACTACGAGGCCATGTTGGTACGTGTCCACCACAAGACGGCAAATGCATGTAGGGCCGATTTTTTGTTTTGTCTGTTGCTGTTGCTGCCCGTCTTGTCGTTTATTTCTTGCTCTAACATACATGTACCTTCAACAATCCGCCCTTTCTCATTGCATCACTTTGTGACTTTATGCCCCCCCCTCACCCTCAGAACATCATTGGATCCAAGGCCTATCTTGGCAACCAGCCTCCAGCCGTCCTACGCGACGCCGCAGAGGAGATCATATCCACCCTAAAAGATCAGTCGTTGCGCGACCCCGAACGGCAGAGTGCCATATCTCGGATCGTCCTCATCGGCCGGTCCTCTGGTGGTATGTTTTCCGGTGAGGCTTATTCCAAGTTCGTCGCGTTGGGAAAGGGGCTGGATGACTATGACGACTATGTTACCAGGGGAACTCGTATGGTGGAGGGTGGGACTGGTGGCGGAGGTGGCGAGATGGACGATGAGATGGGTGTCGCAGTTGTCTTTGACGAGAGCGACGAGGATGAGGACGGAGATCGCGCTGCTGGATCGGACGGATCCGACGTGGACGACGATGAGGTCGTAGAGGTTGCCAATTCTTCCTCTGAAGATGAGTCATCCGTGGAGGGACCGGCTCCGCCTGGTCATGAGGATGGCGGGTTGGATTCAGATGGAGAAGAAGACAAGGTGGTCCAGGGTGGAAAGGTGGAAGCATCGGGCAAGAGCCGATCGGCTGCGGCCAAGCACGGCCGGATGTTGTCGGTTCACGAGATTGATGCGCACTACCTGCAAAGGCAACTCTCGGCTGGATTCGATGGCGATGCCAATGCCTGCGCCAAGGCCGCCGAGGAGGTTCTGGCCCTCTTGGATCCCCGGGCCGGACACGACTTACGAGAGTGCGAGAATCGTCTCCTTGTTCTGTTGGGCTTCGATTTGTTCGATTCTATCAAGCTCATACTCAACAACCGGGTGAGAATCTGGGGCTGCGTCACCCTCAAGCGCGCAAGGAATGATGCCGAGAGGGACGAAGTCGATGCCATTTTACGTCAAGAGAAGAGCGGAGAAGGAAAGCGCGTTTGGGAGGATTTGCACTCCTCTGTGGGAACTCCCGGTGATTGGTCCCGAGATCGTATGAGGGGAGTGACAGAATCGGTCAAAGCCAGGGATGGCGGGACCGCTGGCGCTTTGGTCGGATCCACGGCAACTGGTGAAGAAGTTGTGATGGATATCGACGACAAGAAAGATGAGGGTCCGATCGAGCTCGACTTGGACACCCTCACCTTTCAAGATGGGGCGAGAACCATGTCGAACAAGAAGTGCGATCTGCCCGATAAGTCATGGAGGGCCATGAAGAAAGGATACGAAGAGGTGCACGTCCCCGCGGTGAAGAGCATAATTCCTGCCGATGAGAGGCTCATACCCATAAGAGAACTCCCCCCGTGGACTCATGATGCCTTCAAGGGCATGGAGAAACTGAACCGGATCCAGTCTAAGATGGCTGACACAGCTCTGAAGACGTCCCAGAATATTCTCCTTTGTGCTCCCACTGGTGCCGGTAAGACCAATGTTGCCATGATGACCATTCTCAACATTCTTGGTCAGTATCGCAAGAGCAATGCCGCTGGTGCTAGTAACAGTGACGAGGATGGCGCCATGGACGTCGGTGGTGGAGGTAGTCAGGTAGACATGTACGATCTCCAATCCTTCAAGATAGTTTATGTCGCCCCCATGAAGGCCCTTGTACAGGAGGTGGTGAAGAATTTCTCCAAGAGGTTGGCGCCGTACGGTGTATCTGTTCGGGAGCTATCTGGTGATTCTAGCCTGACTCGTCAGCAAATTGCCGACACTCAGATGTTGGTTACGACTCCGGAGAAATGGGATGTCGTGACGAGACAGGGTGAAGGTCGTGCCTACACGCAGCTCGTTCGGCTGGTAATCATCGACGAGATTCATTTGTTGCATGACGATCGCGGTCCGGTCCTGGAGTCCATCGTGTCGCGAGTTATTCGTCAAATCGAGACAACGGCAGAACCTGTTCGATTAGTTGGTCTTTCTGCCACGCTGCCAAACTACCCCGACGTTGCCACCTTCCTGCGCGTCAAACCAGAGAAGGGCTTGTTCTTCTTTGATCATTCGTACCGTCCAGTCCCCCTTCAGATGCAGTACATCGGTATCACCGAGCGGAACGCCTTCAAGCGATTTCAGCTCCAGAATGAAATATGCTATGAGAAAGCATTGGTCCAGCGTCGGAATGGGAATCAAATGCTAATTTTTGTCCACAGTAGGGCCGAGACCGGAAAGACTGCCAAGGCGTTGAAAGACTTGGCTCTGGAGCGCGATGAGCTGTCCAACTTCGTACGCGAGGGCGGCGCTACGCAAGAAATCCTCCGCGAGGAAGTGAACACTGTCAAGAACGCTGACCTGAAGGAGGTTCTCGCGTACGGCATGGCGATTCATCATGCTGGCATGGCTCGAACCGATCGTGAACTTGTGGAGGACCTCTTCGCTGACGGCCACGTCGCTGTCCTTTGCACGACGGCAACATTGGCGTGGGGTGTGAATCTACCTGCACATGCCGTCATTATCAAGGGAACTCAGATCTACGATCCGAGCAAGGGGCGATGGGCCGAGCTCAGTCCTCTTGATGTACTGCAGATGTTGGGCCGTGCGGGCAGGCCTCAGTATGACTCGGAGGGCGAAGGTATCATTATGACAGCCCACAGCGAACTACAGTATTACCTTTCTCTGACGAATCTTCAGCTACCTGTTGAGAGTCAATTGATCAAGACACTTCCCAATCACCTGAATGCAGAAGTGGTCCTGGGGACGGTCCAAACGATCGCTGAGGCCGTGGACTGGCTGAGCTACTCCTTTTTGTACATCCGCATGCTTCAAAATCCATCTCTATATGGCATACTCAATCCGGAAAAGGTTCTGAAGGAGGATCCCACACTCAAGCAGCGCCGCCTCGACTTGGCTCACACGGCGGCCTGTATGCTGGAGAGGAGTCATCTCATCCGTTACGATCGGAGAAGTGGCGCCCTACAGGCAACGCCCCTTGGGCGGATATCCAGCCAGTACTACATCTCGCATACGTCGATGGCTCTCTACAGTCGTCATCTTCGGTCGAACATGTCAGACATCGAGCTCCTCCGGCTCTTCTCCCTGAGCGGAGAGTTTGCCCATATAACTGTTCGAGAGGAAGAGAAGCTCGAGCTCGCCAAACTTGCCGCCAAGGTTCCGATTCCGGTAAAGGAAAGCCCGACCGAGCCATCGGCCAAGATTAACATCCTCCTGCAGGCCTATATTAGCAGACTTAAGCTTGATGGCTTTGCGTTGGTGTCAGATATGGCGTTCGTCCAGCAATCGGCAGCTCGGATCATGCGAGCCCTTTTCGAGATCGCCCTTCGTCGGAATTGGGCCGGTCTTACGAAACTCACTTTGGCATTCTCGAACATGGTGACACATCGCATCTGGCGAAGCCAATCGCCTCTGCGGCAGTTCAAAAACGTGCCAGAGATTGTTGCAAGGAAGCTAGAGCGCAAGAGCGACATTGAATGGTCTCGCTATGCAGATCTCACCCCGTCCGATCTTGGCGAGCTTGTCGGCGTTCCCAAGATGGGTCGAACCCTCCACAAACTGGTTCATCAGTTCCCGAAGCTCGAACTATCGGCCCACATCCAGCCCATCACGAGGTCTATGCTGCGCGTTGAATTGACGCTCCTTCCCGATTTCCAGTACGACGTGAAGGTCCATGGATACGTCCAGTTGTTCCACATTATTGTAGAGGACGTGAACGGGGAGAACATTCTTTATCACGAGATGTTTTCGCTCAAAAGCTCTGAGGCGGAAGATGAGCACGCTGTCGTGTTCACAGTTGCCATTATGGACCCTCTCCCACCGTCGTACTTCATTCGCGTAACGTCTGATCGATGGTTGCACGCTGAGTCGGTACTTCCGGTGTCCTTTAATACAATGATCCTTCCGCCGAAGTTTCCTCCGCCAACCGAGCTTCTTGACCTTCAGCCCCTGCCGCCGACGGCTCTGGGCGAGCCAGCTCTCGTCAAGCTCTTCAACGGAGTGTCCGAATTCAATCCAATCCAGACCCAAACTTTCCACGAAATTTTCAAGACAGACCGCAACACCTTAGTCTGTGCGGCTTCTGGCTCGGGAAAAACAATCTGTGCCGAGTTTGCCATCTTACGTATGCTGGTAACGGACCCTAGCGGAAAATGTGTCTACGTTGCCCCGAGAAGGGAAATTGCCGAAAACATCTATGCCAATTGGGAAGGTCGATTTGGATCTATCCTCAAGGCAGGTCAAGTCGCTCTCCTAACCGGAGAAACCGCGCCGGACCTTCGACTCCTGGCTGAAGCCAAAATCGTTGTCTGCGCGGCAAAGCAGTGGGATGCTCTCAGTCGTCGCTGGAGACAGCGCAAGGCGGTTCAAGCTGTCTCTCTTTTCGTCGTTGATGACCTGCACTTTCTCGGCGGTGATGCGGGTCCAGTAATGGAGGTTATCATATCTCGTATGCGCTACATTAGCAGCCAGAAGCAACAACGAGGGAAAGACACAGCGCAGCTACGCATTGTTGGGTTGAGTGCATCCCTGGCAAATGCCAGAGAGGTCGGGGAGTGGATGGGAGTTTCCTCCAAGAGCCTGTTCAACTTCTCGCCGAAGGTCCGGCCGCTGCCACTTGAGATATACTTCCAGTCCTTTGACCAGGGTAGCTTTTCTGGCCGCCTCATGGCAATGGGAAAGCCCGTTTACAATGCCATCATGCGCCACTCGGCCAAAAATCCCGTCATGGTATTCGTTCCCAGCCGCCGACAGGCTCAACTCACTGCCATTGACCTCATGGCGTATCGTGAGAGTCTTGATGGTGGTACGTTCCTCGGCGACGACGTCGGAGGCCACGACGTAGCAATACTCGCC
>Ga0115008_10003605_pt1 | contig 12813 bp, 8 predicted proteins | sample FraStrMetagenome_FD_87164 | JGI IMG/M metagenome (GOLD analysis project Ga0115008, IMG submission 87164) | Marine eukaryotic phytoplankton communities from Arctic Ocean - Fram Strait ARC3M Metagenome | ecosystem: Environmental > Aquatic > Marine > Oceanic | place: Fram Strait | collected 2012-06-18
ACTGTTGAGTTGATTCACCCGATTGCGATGGAAGACGGTTTACGTTTTGCTATTCGTGAAGGTGGACGTACCGTTGGTGCAGGCGTAGTCGCTAAAATTATCGCATAAATGTTTTGTTGATAATGGCGCTTAAGCCGAGGCATCTAAAGGTGTCTCGGCTTAGCTGTCAGATAGGGAAACTAAATTAGCATCTTGTAGGCCAGTAGTTCAATTGGTAGAGCACCGGTCTCCAAAACCGGCTGTTGGGGGTTCGAGTCCCTCCTGGCCTGCCACTTTAATGTCTGAGAATGGTTGAAGCATGAGCGTTGTAGCTGAAGATAAGCAGTACCGATTAGATTGGCTGAAATGGCTGGTTGTTCTTACTTTGCTGGGCGGCGCAATTTACGCTAACTGGTATTATTCGGCGGAGTCAGTACTCTACCGCGTAGTGGGATTTTTAGGTGTATTGGGGGCCGCTGCGTTAGTGGCGTCGCAGACTGCTAAGGGTGCAGCTACGGTTGAGTTGGCAGTGGGCGCGCGTATCGAGTGGCGTAAGGTTGTTTGGCCGACCAAGCAAGAGAGAAACCAGACTACTTTGATTGTTCTGGCAGTCATTCTACTGATGGCGCTGATTTTGTGGGGAATTGATTCTCTGCTGAGTTGGATCGCCTCATTGATAATGGGTTAGGAGAAAAGCATGACGATGCGATGGTATGTGGTGCATGCTTACTCGGGCTACGAGAAGAAGGTCGCGCTGGCGATTCAAGATCGTGTAAAAATGAATGAGCTAGATGATCGTTTTGGCGAAATTTTGGTCCCTACCGAAGAAGTGGTAGAGATGAGAAATGGTCAAAAACGTACTAGCGAGCGTATGTTTTTCCCGGGCTATGTATTGGTAAACATGGAGCTAGATGATGATACCTGGCACCTAATAAAAGAGACGCCAAGAGTCATGGGCTTTATTGGTGGAAAGGCTGACAAGCCAGCCGCAATTACTGATAAAGAGGCTAATTTGATTCTGCAGCGTGTGCAGGATTCTGAAGAAGCACCTAGGCCAAAAACGTTGTTTGAGCCCGGAGAGATGGTTCGAGTGTGTGATGGGCCGTTCAATGACTTCAATGGTACCGTTGAAGAGGTGAATTACGACAAGAGTAAATTGCGTGTGGCGGTATCCATTTTTGGACGTTCGACGCCTGTGGAGCTAGACTTTACTCAGGTCGAAAAGGCCTAGATATAATTTTGTGGTAGAAGCGCAATTCGGCGCATTTATCGGGGAGCCAGAGAGGGATACTGCAGCATTTTTTGTAGGCATCCGGAGGCGTTAGCACCCATTTTTGGAGAGAGAGTATGGCTAAGAAAGTAACGGCTTATATAAAGCTGCAAGTACCTGCCGGTCAGGCAAACCCGAGTCCGCCAGTGGGTCCTGCGTTAGGTCAGCACGGCGTTAATATTATGGAGTTTTGTAAGGGCTTTAATGCTCAAACTCAAAACATCGAGCAGGGCGCGCCAGTTCCTGTCGTAATAACTGTTTATGCAGATCGTAGCTTCACTTTCGAAATGAAGACTCCACCTGCCTCTTATCTTCTCAAAAAGGCCGCTGGTCTTAAGAGTGGTAGTGGTCGTCCCAATACCGACAAGGTTGGTAAGGTGACTCGAGAGCAGTTGGAAGAAATTGTTAAAACCAAAGAACCTGATCTTACCGCTGCAAGTCTTGATGCTGCGGTTCGCACCATAGCCGGCTCTGCTCGGTCGATGGGTATTGAAACGGAGGGCGTTTAAATGTCTAAGTTAACTAAGCGTCGTCGCGCGATTAACGAAAAGATTGAACACGGTAAAGTGTATGCTATTGAAGATGCGCTGAACCTTTTAAAAGAGATTTCTACGGTAAAGTTCCCAGAGACAGTCGATGTTGCTGTTAATTTGGGTATTGATCCTCGTAAATCTGACCAGATTGTTCGTGGCGCAACAACGCTACCAAACGGCTCAGGCAAGACAGTTCGTGTCTGTGTTTTTGCTCAAGGTGCTGCTGCTGAAGCTGCGACCGCTGCCGGTGCTGAATTGGTCGGTATGGAAGAGTTAGCTGATGACATCAAAAAAGGTAACATGAATTTTGATGTAGTCATTGCCAGCCCCGATGCGATGCGTGTTGTCGGTCTTTTGGGCAAGGTGTTGGGTCCACGTGGACTTATGCCGAACCCTAAGTCAGGGACTGTGACTCCTGATGTTGCCACTGCAGTTGCCAACGCTAAAGCTGGACAGGTTCGTTTCCGAGCTGACAAAAGCGGTATCGTTCATGGCGGCATTGGTGTGGTTACGTTCGACGCAGCCGCGTTACAGCAAAATCTTGAAGCGTTGATGACCGACCTAGCCAAGGCTAAGCCGGCTTCAGCTAAGGGCGTGTATGTAAAGAAGATAACTCTTTCATCCACGATGGGCCCAGGATTATTGATCGATCAAGCATCTTTGGTATTTTGATCGGTAGGCAACCTCTGGTTGCCTGAAAGACTTTGGGGTTTGAGCTGGTGGTTTCAGCTTGAGCCGTTAAAGACCGTAGGTTCCCGAGAGGGTTTAATGATTTTTCTGCTGATATTTAGAGAAAACTTTCCTACGCAGGCGGTGAACCCGATCTAGCGTTATTGGCTAGAGAATATTCACCTAAGTGGCCGAAGTAATTTCGGCTGTAACTATGGTAAATCGAGGAATTTTATCGTGCCATTAAATCTCGATGATAAAAAAGCAATTGTTGCCGAAGTAAACGAGACAGCAGCTCAGGCGCTATCCCTGGTCGTAGCTGATGCTCGTGGTGTTGACGTTAACGATATGAATGCTTTGCGGACTAAAGCTCGAGCTGAGAACGTGCAATTGCGCGTAATCCGCAACACTTTAGCAAAGCGTGCATTCGCTGAAACTGACTACGCTTGCGTAGAAGATGTTTTGGTTGGACCGTCACTATTTGCTTTCTCTATGGAAGATCCTGGTGCTGCAGCGCGTTTATTTAAAGACTTTGCAAAGGGGAATGATTCCTTTGAAGTCAAAGCGTTGTCAGTCAGTGGGCAGCTTCTTGGGAAAGATCAGATAGACGTTCTTGCCAACCTACCGACCCTTGAACAGGCTCTCGGTATGCTGGCTAGCGTTACTCTGGCACCTGTCACTAAGTTGGTTAGAACGCTTAACGAAGTGCCAACAAAAGTAACTCGTGTCGTAGCAGCAGTTAAAACTCAAAAAGAAGAGGCCGCGTAAGCGTCGTCTCGTAATTAGACAAATATAGGAGGCCCAAAATGGCCCTATCAAATGAAGATATCTTGAATGCAATCGCTGAAATGAGCGTGATGGACGTTGTTGAGCTAGTAAGCGCAATGGAAGAGAAGTTTGGTGTTTCTGCTCAGGCAGCTGTTGCAGTTGCTGCGGCTCCTGCAGGTGGTGGTGATGGCGCTGCTGCTGAAGAGCAAACTGAATTTGACGTTGTTCTTAGCTCGATTGGCGAGAAGAAAGTAAACGTTATTAAAGCCGTTCGTGCAATCACGGGTCTTGGCTTGAAAGAAGCGAAAGAGCTAGTTGACGGAGCGCCTTCTACAATTAAAGAAGCTGCTTCTAAAAGCGATGCTGAAGAAGCTAAGAAGCAATTAGAAGAAGCTGGCGCAACTGCGGAACTTAAGTAGGTTTTGTAGGCTGGTCGCCTGATTTTTCAGGCTGGGCTGAAGGGGCTTTTCCCTTCGGCCCTTTCTTGCTTGTAAGTACGGGAATTTACAGGTACGACGAACTTGAGTCTAGACTCAAGATTGAATAGTCCCAATTTAGTTAACACCGAGGAATACAAATGGCTTACTCCTTCACTGAGAAGAAACGTATCCGCAAGAATTTTGGCAAATTGCCAAATACCATGGACCTGCCTTATTTGTTGGCGATCCAGCTTGATTCCTATAAAAAATTCACGCAGAAAGGTGTGTCGGTAGAAGATCGACTAAACACCGGTTTGCATGCTGCTCTTAACTCTATTTTTCCAATTGTTGGGTACTCGGGCCATGCTGCTCTGGAGTACGTCGACTACGTCATGGGCAAGCCAGCTTTTGATGAAGAAGAGTGTAAGTTGCGCGGCGTTACCTACTCTGTTCCTTTAAGGGTAAGAGTACGCCTTGTTATTTACGACAAAGAGTCGACTAACAAAGCGATTAAGGATATTCGAGAGCAAGAGGTTTATTTGGGAGAGATCCCGCTGATGACCGAAAACGGTACTTTTATTATTAATGGTACTGAGCGGGTTATCGTGTCGCAGCTACATCGATCTCCAGGTGTCATTTTTGACCATGACAAAGGTAAGACTCATTCATCGGGTAAACTGCTATATACCGCCCGCGTCATTCCTTATCGTGGTTCTTGGTTGGACTTTGAGTTCGACCCCAAAGATGTCCTGTATGTAAGGATTGATCGCCGCCGGAAATTACCGGCAACTATATTGTTGCGTGCTTTAGGTTATAACTCCGAAGAAATTCTTGGAAAGTTCTTTGACACTAGTATCTTCCACTTCAAGAAAGATGTGTTCTCCTTGGAGCTTGACCCAGAAAGACTGCGTGGTGAGATCGCAGTGTTTGATATTAAAGACAAGAAAGGAGCTGTGGTTGTCGAGAAGGGCCGCCGAATTACTGCCCGTCACATTCGAGAGCTTGAAAAAGGCAAAGTGACTACGCTTGAAGTTCCTCAGGAATACCTGATTGGGCGGTCGTTAGCGCAAGATGTTGCGGACGCAAAGACAGGTGAATTATTACTTGAATGTAACACTGAGATCACCGAAGAAAATTTGGCGTTGATGCTTGAGTCTGGTATTACGGATATCGAAACTCTGTATACAAATGACCTCGATTGTGGGCCGTTTATTTCAGATACCCTACGTGCAGATCCAGCGCGCACCCAAATGGAAGCATTGGTAGAGATCTACCGAATGATGCGCCCAGGAGAGCCGCCAACTAAAGAGTCAGCAGAAAATCTGTTTTTCAATTTATTCTTTAATATTGAGCGTTATGATCTCTCCTCTGTGGGGCGTATGAAGTTCAACCGTCGTCTAGATCGCGAAGCAGAGCAAGGCGCTGGCATTCTTTATGACGAGCGATATTTCTCGCTGCTGAAGACTGATGAAGCGCATGACTTAAAAGAGCAGTTTGGCGAAGCCACTGATATTGTTGATGTCATGAGTAAGCTCATTTCTATCCGCAATGGTAAGGGATCGGTAGATGATATCGATCACTTAGGTAACCGTAGAATCCGTTCAGTCGGCGAGATGGCGGAAAACCAGTTCAGAGTTGGATTAGTGCGCGTAGAGCGCGCAGTTAAAGAGCGTCTGGGTGTAGCTGAGTCCGAAGGTCTGATGCCTCAAGATTTAGTTAATGCTAAACCTGTTGCTGCGGCCATGAAAGAGTTTTTCGGCTCAAGTCAGTTGTCGCAGTTTATGGATCAAAACAATCCATTGTCTGAAGTTACTCACAAACGGCGTGTTTCTGCGCTCGGGCCTGGTGGTTTGACGCGTGAGAGAGCTGGGTTTGAGGTGCGTGACGTGCATCCGACTCACTATGGGCGAGTTTGTCCGATTGAAACCCCGGAAGGTCCGAACATTGGTTTGATCAATTCTTTGGCAACCTATGCGAGAACTAACCATTATGGTTTCATTGAGACGCCTTACCGCAAAGTTGTCGATGGCAAGATAACCTCAGATATTGAGTACTTGTCTGCGATTAATGAATCCCAGTTTGTTATTGCTCAGGCATCAGCCACAATTAACAGCAAGGATGAATTTGCAGATGATATGGTCGCTGTTCGTCACCAGAGTGAATTTACAACTAAGGCTCCTGCAGACATCGATTATATGGATGTTTCCCCTCAGCAAGTTGTTTCTGTTGCGGCGTCGCTGATTCCCTTCCTGGAGCATGATGATGCTAACCGTGCACTCATGGGGTCAAACATGCAACGTCAAGCTGTGCCCACGCTGAGAGCTGAAGCGCCACTGGTTGGTACTGGTATTGAGCGAACTGTCGCGAGTGATTCCGGTGTTTGTAAGGTCGCAAAGCGCGGTGGAGTTGTAGAAAGTGTCGATGCTGGCCGTATTGTTGTCCGTGTAGGTGATAGTGAAGTTGAATCTGGCGAAGCCGGTGTCGATATTTACAACCTGACTAAGTACACCAGGTCTAATCAAAATACGTGTATTAACCAAAAACCAATCGTTAAGCAGGGTGATGAGATCTCTCGTGGCGATGTTCTCGCTGATGGACCCTCTGTTGATCTTGGCGAATTGGCTCTTGGGCAAAATATGCGTATTGCATTTATGCCTTGGAACGGATATAACTTTGAAGATTCGATCTTAATCTCAGAGCGCGTGGTTAAAGAAGACCGCTTCACAACGATCCATATTCAGGAGCTTACCTGTGTTGCTCGTGATACTAAACTAGGGTCCGAAGAAATAACTGCGGATATTCCAAATGTTGGTGAGGTTGCTCTAGCGAGACTTGATGAGTCTGGAATCGTTCATATCGGTGCTGAGGTTGCTGCTGGTGATATTTTAGTTGGGAAGGTGACACCGAAAGGGGAAACCCAGCTTACTCCAGAAGAAAAACTTTTACGTGCCATCTTCGGTGAGAAAGCCTCCGACGTTAAAGATACCTCACTCAGAGTGCCAACAAGTATTAAAGGCACTGTGATTAACGTGCAGGTCTTTACGCGCGACGGTCTTGATAAGGATCAGCGGTCTCTTGATATTGAAAGAGCTGAGTTAGATCAATTCAGAAAGGATCTCAATGATGAGTACCGTATCGTTGAAAATGCGACATTAGGGCGTCTATTTGCGGCACTCGATGGCGCTAAAGTTGTTAAAGCTGAAGGTCTTAAGAAGGGTGAGAAGCTAACTGCTGAAGCGGTCGCTGATTACTCAACGGACGACTGGTTCTCTATGCGTATGGAGAAAGCTGAGTTCAATGATCAGATCGCTGCTGCTCAAACCCAATTAGGGGAGCGTCGCACGCAACTGGATGATCGATTTGAAGAGAAGCGTGGCAAGTTACAGAGCGGTGATGATTTGGCGCCTGGCGTGCTTAAAACGGTCAAAGTCTATCTTGCAGTTAAGCGGCGCATTCAGCCTGGTGATAAGATGGCTGGTCGTCACGGAAACAAAGGTGTTATCTCGGTGATTAAGCCGGTTGAAGATATGCCTTACGATGAAAACGGCGAGCCGGTTGATATTGTTCTGAATCCGTTGGGTGTTCCTTCGCGGATGAACGTTGGTCAGGTCCTTGAAGTTCATATGGGCATGGCGGCCAAAGGTCTAGGTGTCAAAATTGATGCCATGATCAAGGCGCAAGCAAAGGCTGCAGAAGTCCGTAAGTTTTTGCAAGCGGTTTACGATGTAGGCGATACCGTCTATGGCACGGACCTAAAAGAGTTAAGTGATAGCGAAGTTCTTGAGTTAGCGTCTAATCTGCGTTCAGGTGTCCCTATTGCAACGCCAGTATTTGATGGCGCTCATGAGGTTGAGCTTAAGAGTATGTTGGCGTTGGCTGATTTGCCAGAAAGTGGCCAATCAACCCTTTATGACGGCCGTACCGGCGACAAGTTTGATCGTCCAGTAACCGTCGGTTATATGTACATGCTGAAGCTGAATCACCTAGTAGATGATAAAATGCATGCACGCTCGACTGGTTCATATAGTCTTGTTACTCAGCAGCCGCTGGGTGGTAAGGCGCAGTTTGGTGGACAGCGATTTGGTGAGATGGAAGTTTGGGCACTGGAGGCTTATGGTGCTGCTTACACGCTTCAAGAAATGCTTACGGTTAAGTCGGATGATGTTGCTGGTCGAACAAAGATGTATAAAAACATTGTCGACGGTGATCATCGAATGGAGCCTGGCATGCCAGAGTCGTTCAACGTGTTGGTTAAGGAAGTTCGCTCCCTTGGTATCAACATGGAGTTGGAAAACGAATAAGCGCTAATTTGCTTAGTGATAGTCGGGGCGACTGATCGCCCCGGCAAACCCAGTTACTGGAGGAAAAGCCTTGAAAGACTTAGTCAATCTACTCAAGCAGAAAGAACAAAATACCGAGTTTGATAACATTCGGATTAGTCTTGCTTCACCAGAAATGATCCGCTCTTGGTCATTTGGTGAAGTAAAGAAACCTGAAACCATCAACTATCGTACCTTTAAGCCAGAGCGTGAAGGTCTTTTCTGTGCCAAGATCTTTGGTCCAGTGAAAGATTATGAGTGCTTGTGTGGCAAGTACAAGCGCATGAAGCATCGTGGCATTGTCTGTGAGAAATGTGGTGTTGAAGTGACGCTTACCAAAGTGCGTCGAGAGCGAATGGGGCATATTGAGCTGGCCTGCCCCGTTGCACATATATGGTTCCTCAAGTCGTTGCCTTCGCGAATCGGTTTGATGCTCGACATGACACTGCGTGAAATAGAGCGTGTTCTGTACTTTGAGTCTTATGTAGTTACCGATCCAGGTTTAACGACGTTAGAAAAAGGCCAATTGCTCACTGATGATGAGTATTTTGAGTCTTTAGAAGAATTTGGTGATGAATTTGTCGCCACGATGGGGGCTGAAGCTATTCAGTCGCTGTTAAAAGAAATTGTTATGGAAGAGGAAATTGCGCAAATTCGGGAGGAAATTCCCAATACTAAATCTGAAACCAAGATTAAAAAGTTTTCTAAGCGATTGAAATTGCTCGAAGCTTTCCACGGTTCTGGTAACAAGCCAGAGTGGATGGTATTGCAGGCATTGCCAGTTTTACCACCTGATTTACGCCCTTTGGTACCTTTGGATGGCGGGCGTTTTGCCACTTCTGATCTGAATGATCTGTATCGTCGCGTCATTAACCGTAATAACCGCTTAAAGCGTCTACTTGAACTTAGTGCGCCAGATATTATTGTCCGTAATGAAAAGCGTATGTTACAAGAATCTGTTGATGCACTGCTTGATAATGGCCGACGCGGCCGAGCGATAACAGGTTCGAACAAGCGCCCGTTGAAGTCCCTTGCAGATATGATTAAAGGTAAAGGCGGCCGTTTCCGCCAGAATCTATTAGGTAAGCGAGTCGACTACTCTGGACGTTCTGTTATCGTATGTGGTCCTACATTGCGCTTACATCAATGCGGTCTTCCAAAGCGCATGGCACTTGAGCTGTTCAAGCCGTTTATTTTCAGCAAATTGGAATTGCGTGGTTTAGCAACGACAATTAAAGCTGCCAAGAAAATGGTTGAGCGTGAAGAGCCTGTCGTTTGGGATATTCTTGATGATGTGATTCGTGAGCATCCAGTGTTATTGAATCGGGCGCCGACGCTCCACCGTCTTGGTATTCAGGCGTTTGAGCCAGTGCTAATTGAAGGTAAAGCGATTCAGCTACATCCCCTTGTTTGTGCAGCGTTCAACGCCGATTTCGATGGCGATCAGATGGCTGTTCATGTGCCGCTTACGATAGAAGCGCAGATGGAATCTCGCGCTTTGATGATGTCAACCAATAATATTTTATCGCCTGCCTCAGGTGAGCCGATTATTGTTCCATCACAAGACGTTGTCCTAGGTCTTTATTACATGACTCGTCATAAGGTCAATGCATTAGGCGAAGGTATGATATTTGCCGACGGTAAAGAAGCTTCTCGTGCCTACTACTCAGACAATGTTGAGCTTCAAGCTCGAGTAAAGGTTCGTATCTTGGAGGTTTTAGTTGACGAGGTAACTGGCGAGCGCACTGAAGAGCGTAAGATAGTTGAAACTACTGTCGGTCGAATTCTCCTATGGGAATCAGTGCCAGAAGGTCTACCGTTTAGCTTAGTGAACAAGCCGATGGTAAAAAAGGCAATCTCGCTTATTCTGAATGAGTGCTATCGACGTGTAGGTCTTAAAGATACCGTCATATTTGCTGATCAATTAATGTATACGGGATTCAAGTTCTCTACTCGTTCGGGTGCCTCGATTGGCGTTAATGATTTTGTTATTCCAGATGACAAGACTGAGATTATTTCTGCGGCTGAAGATCAGGTGCGAGAAATTGTTAGCCAGTTTGCTTCTGGTCTTGTGACCCAAGGTGAGCGATATAACAAAGTGATTGATATCTGGTCGCAAGCCAATGATCGTGTTGCCAAGTCAATGATGAAAGGCATAAGCACTGAGAAAGTAACTAACCGTGATGGTGAGATAGAAGAACAAGATTCTTTCAACTCAGTATTCATTATGGCGGATTCTGGTGCTCGTGGTTCCCCAGCGCAGATCCGACAGCTGGCGGGTATGCGTGGTCTGATGGCGCGACCTGATGGCTCAATTATTGAAACACCGATTACGGCTAACTTCCGTGAAGGTCTAACGGTAATGCAGTACTTCATCTCTACTCACGGGGCTCGTAAAGGCCTAGCTGATACGGCGTTGAAGACAGCAAACTCAGGATATTTAACTCGACGTCTAGTGGATGTATCTCAAGACGTAGTTGTTACTGAAGTTGATTGTGGTACCACTGAAGGTCTCTTGATGGCTCCGGTTATTGAAGGTGGAGATATTATTTCTTCATTGGGTGATCGAATCCTTGGACGTGTTGTTGCTAAAGATGTCTACAAGCCAGGCACTGAAGAAATAGCCGTTGCGGCTGGTACGATGATCGATGAGCAGTGGGTTTTACACATTGAGAAACTGAGTATCGATGAAGTGATCGTGCGCTCACCAATAACCTGTGAAGTGCGGCATGGTATTTGTTCTGCATGCTACGGCCGTGACTTGGCCCGAGGACATCGTGTCAATCAGGGCGAAGCGGTGGGTGTAATTGCTGCTCAGTCAATTGGCGAGCCTGGAACGCAGCTTACTATGCGGACCTTCCACATTGGTGGTGCGGCTTCTCGAGCGTCTGCTGTTGATAGTGTTAAGGTTAAGCAAGATGGTGTCATTCGGCTTATTAACCTCAAGACAGTTCAGAATAAAGATAAGCATCTGGTCGCGGTATCGCGTTCAGGGGAGCTTGCTATCGCTGATGAAAACGGTCGTGAGCGCGAGCGCTATAAACTTCCATACGGCGCTCTAATTAGAGTTGCTGACGGCGCGGCTGTTTCAGCTGGCGATGTAATCGCTAACTGGGATCCGCATACTCATCCAATTGTTACTGAAGTAGCTGGTAAGGTTGCCTTCTCTGGAATGGAAGAGGGTTTGAGTGTTCGGCAGCAGACTGATGACATGACTGGTTTGACCAGTATCTCGGTTATTGATCCAAATGATCGAAATGCGGCGGGTAAAGACCTCAAGCCTATGATATCGCTGACAGACAAAAAGGGTAAAGAGCTCATCTTCCCTAACTCGACTGTCCCTGCTCACTATCCATTACCTGCTAACGCAAGTATTAATGTGATCGACGGCGACACGATTGATATTGGGCAGATTATTGCTCGTATCCCTCAAGAGGCGGGTGGTACTAAAGATATTACCGGTGGTCTTCCAAGAGTAGCTGATTTGTTTGAGGCACGTAAGCCCAAAGATCCGGCTATCCTCGCTGAGATTACAGGAACGGTTACTTTGGGTAAGGAAACCAAAGGTAAGTTACGTTTAGTTATCTCTCCTGATGATGGGCAGCCATTACCGAATGGTAAAATGCAATATGAGGAGCTGATTCCTAAGTGGCGAACTCTGAGTGTGTTTGAGGGTGAGCATGTTGAGAAGGGTGAAGTAATTTCTGATGGCCCTCCAATTCCCCATGACATTTTGCGTCTTAAAGGTATTAGTGAACTGGCTAAGTATATCGTCAATGAAATTCAAGACGTTTACCGACTCCAGGGTGTAAAAATCAATGACAAGCACATTGAGGTTATTACTCGCCAGATGCTACGTAAGGTTGAAATTACTGACATGGGTGATTCGACATTAATTCGCGGTGAGCAAGTAGAGTATCGGCGGGTTCTTGAAGAGAATGAAAGATTACGTCAAGAAGGGCTTCAGCCTGCGAAATATGAGCGTCAGCTACTTGGTATTACCAAGGCGTCTCTAGCAACTGAAAGCTTTATCTCAGCAGCGTCGTTCCAGGAGACAACCAGGGTTCTTACTGAGGCTGCCGTAACCGGCAAGTCTGACCCTCTTAGAGGCTTGAAAGAAAATGTGGTGGTAGGACGACTTATTCCGGCAGGAACTGGATTGTCGTATCACGCGCAGCGACGTAAGAGTCGTGAAGCAGAAGTAGAATCTATAATGACAGCGGCAGATGTTGAAGCAGCATTAAGTGAAGCATTGAGCGCTGAAATGTTAGACGACTAAGGGAAAATTGCATAACGACTGGCGCCTTTGCAATGGTGTGATCATATCATTGATATGAATTTTGCTAAGGCAATAGTAATGTGTACTTGACTCCCGCTAGTGCGGTAATTAAAATGCCGCTCCCTTTTGGGTGTAGTTTCTGTTTTTGGGGACTATGTTCAAGGAACAAACAGTCTTATAAAAAGACTTTTTTTAATTTGGAGAAAAATTGCATGGCAACGATCAACCAGTTGGTTCGTAAGCCGAGAAAGCGCAAAGTTAGTAAAAGTGACGTACCAGCATTGCAGGCCTGTCCGCAGCGCCGTGGTGTATGTACCCGCGTTTATACAACAACTCCGAAGAAGCCAAACTCTGCACTTCGCAAAGTGTGCCGTGTTCGCCTTACCAGTGGCTATGAAGTAACTTCATACATTGGTGGTGAAGGCCACAACTTGCAAGAGCACAGTGTTGTGTTGATTCGTGGTGGTCGTGTAAAGGATCTTCCTGGTGTTCGTTACCATACGGTACGTGGCACATTGGATACAGCGGGTGTGAACGGCCGTACTCAGCGTCGTTCAAAGTATGGTACTAAGCGGCC
>Ga0115008_10003607_pt1 | contig 12811 bp, 7 predicted proteins | sample FraStrMetagenome_FD_87164 | JGI IMG/M metagenome (GOLD analysis project Ga0115008, IMG submission 87164) | Marine eukaryotic phytoplankton communities from Arctic Ocean - Fram Strait ARC3M Metagenome | ecosystem: Environmental > Aquatic > Marine > Oceanic | place: Fram Strait | collected 2012-06-18
AATTCATCCTACGAATTCTTTTTACTGTAGAGTCTACATCTTTATTATATCCACATAGATCTACACGTAAACTATTTGAATTTCATCTGACAAGCATTGAGCTCGTCGAGTTTTTTAGAATTCCAAAGTATGTCTTCTACGTCGCTTACTACCAATGAATTGAAAATTGGTCCGAGATTTAAGCCAACTTCTCACAACCTTTTTTTGACACTTGTAGAAGAAAAAGCCAACAAAATCCAACTTCAAAAACAATATTGAAGCAATATCAATATCAAAAAATTTTTAAAAAGCGAATCCCAAGATCAAGTACAATGAGAATTTCCCCAATAATACTTTTGTTTTCCCTCTTTACCACACCTAGCTTAGGATATGTTTCATCTGGTCTTCCAGCCCATACACACCAGAAGTGGCTCGAACAACTGACTGTCGACATATGTAAAACACAACCGGGAGATATGACCCCTGAAATGATTCATTCGACACCTCAAGTTATGTCTGCATGGGCTCAAAACCCATACACGCACAATTCAAACAATAACAAATTCAAGAATGAGTCACATGGTGTTGAATGTGCACTTGCAGTAGAGAAACTTTTGAAACGAATTGTTGACGAACGTCTTGCAGGCAATAAGGCAGCAGTACCAACCACTTCTCTCTACAATGCAGCCTTACGGGGATGGGCCATGGCTGCATCGGAAAAAGAAAAAGGATCTGCAGCACAAAGAGCAGAGCAAATACTTATGCACATGCAAACTTTATACGAAGCTGGAGATTCGCGTGTACAGCCTAACACTGATAGTTTCTACTCTGTAATGCTTGCATGGAGTTGGAGTCGTGAGAAATACGCCGCTCAAAGAGCACGTCAGGTTTTGGATTGGATGACTCGTTTGTCTGAGACAGAAAGTAATAATGAAGTAGGGCCGAGTATCAAGTGTTTTTCATTAGTATTGAGTCTAATAGCGAAAAGTGGATCGAAGACAGCAGGTAGAGAAGCCGAAGAAGTCTTCAAAGATATGGAGAGTTTTCATGCACATGAAACCACAACTCAACATTTTAATCTGGTCTTAGATGCATGGAGACGCAGTGGAACACCTGATGCAGCAAAGAGAACGGAAGAAATTTTGAACTATATGGAAAAACTATCAGCTGCTGGTGTGGCAAATATTAAACCCAATCTCATAACCTACACAACTGTTATACAGACCCTTTCTAGAAGTAGACAAAGATCTTGCCCAAAAAGAGCGACTCAAATGCTCAAAAGACTAGAAAATGATTATAAGGACGGTGACGAAAGTATGGCACCTGACAGTATAATATATAATATTGTTCTTGATAAGTGGGCCAAAAGTGGGGAACATGATGCAGCAATCCAAGCTAAAAAAATATTAGGTCGAATGTCAAGACTAAGTGAGGAAATGAAATCAAAGAAATGCTCACCGGACGTGTACAGCTACACAAGTGTTATGAGTGCTTGTGCTCAAACTGTAGGTTCCAAAAAGGATCGAATTCGAGCATATCAAATAGCAAGAGGTGCATTCGATGAACTATGTAGGAGAAAAGATGAGGGACTGAGTCCAAATCATGTCACATACGGTACAATGCTTAAAGCATGCGGGAATTTATTACCAAGACGTGAAGAATATATCATGAACGAAGCCAAAGAAATTTTTTTGAGTTGTGCCAGAGATGGACAGGTAGGAGATATGGTTGTGTCTAGACTTAGACAAGCTGCTTGTGCTGATCTTTACCATGAATTATTAGAAGGAAATCAAAAAAATAATTTACCGGCGGAATGGTGCAGAAATGTAAGGGAGAAAAGACCAAATTTATCAACAAAGATAAAGAGCAATCAAACAAATAAGAATGCTCTAGCTCCATAAAATGCAGTTTATTTCATGATTCCGCAGTTTTGATTGTATATAGTTCTAATAGTACTAAGCTAATGTCATGATCACACTAGAAAAATAATTTCAATCTTTCTTACATGAACTTTATTTGAGTTAGACATTTTTGAAATGATTAATTTTCGTCGCTGCCATCATGCGGACCAACAATCCTCAGAACAACGTCGATAGGAGGTCTATTCCGACAGTGACAAGAAACAAAGATTTTCGTGAACGTTTTGATTCTTAACTTCGTCCAGTCATATTCATTTCTCTTATCATCTTTCACTGTAAGCACAATTTTGGATTTTTGTTCAATTACAGTTGGAGCCAGGTGGTCATGATCTTCCAAAAATACAGTTTGACTCAATCCCAGCATCGGCACAAATACCGTCAAAGTTTTCTCTCCTACGCCAACCACTACACCCAATGTCTTTACGATAGGCTGTTTCTTCAAAAACAATGCCAAGAATACTCGGTCACTTCTATCTGATGCTTTTTTAGAACTCGTTTTTTTTTCATTACAATGCTCTGCAATAGACTGGATTGCACCTTGACTCAAATGGAAGTTCTTCACGGCATCCTTACCTTCAATGGTAGCTTGGAGCAATCTATGCACAATTACATCGGGATAGCGACGGATAGGACTAGTGAAATGACAATAATAAGGTATGTTCAGTGCAAAATGCCTCCAAACTTCATCTTCAACTTCGCCCGCCGCAAAATATACGGCTGGATTCATGGGTAACGTAAGCATTTCAGTAAGGCATTGTAAAGCTAGTTCGTCGTCACATTGTCGGCTCAATCTACTTAGGGATTCCTGTAACTTTCTTGAGTTTGTCATGTCAATATTGAAATGCAACTCATTTTGTGCAACGTCTATGACCTTTTGCATTGCCTCCTGTCTAGGAGGAGGGTGCCTACGCAAACAAGCCAGCCCACCTGCATGAGTGATGAGTCGTTGTGCCACCAAATAATTCGCAAGAAGCATATATTCTTCAATCAAACGATTAGAGTCTCTAATTGGATATGGCTCACAAAGTCTAGGAGAAGTTCCATCATCTTCCAACTGAAAAGCAAGCTTAACTGCATTCAAAGCCAAAGCACCATTGTCATATCTTAGTTTGCGACGAGCAACAGCGACGCGATGCATAAGTCGCACATCCTTACATACTTCTTCAATCGTGTGCCCACCTGTTGGCCGTCTCGGTGTGGGCCATAGGTCCTCATCAATAACATCCTCTCCAATACCTACTTTGCCCTCGATAATGTTCTGAGCAGTTGCATAGTCAAGTCTTGCACACGATTTGATTACGCTCTTTCCATACCAGATGTTCCTATCCTTCCCATTTTCACTTTCAAGTGTCCCATCCATATTCATAGTCCAAACACATGAAAAAGCTAGACGTTCCACATTTTCATTTAATGAACAAGCAATTTCACACAATGGTCTAGGAAGCATGGGAACTGTTCGATCCACAAGGTAAACAGTCGTTGCTCTTCTCATAGCCTCATCGTCCACAGCTGTTTCCGGAATGACGAAATGCGAAACATCAGCTATATGAACTCCAATTTCTACTCTATTGTTAGGAAGAGGGGTAATGTGAAGGGCATCATCTAAATCTTTTGCAGATGTAGGATCAATGGTGAATATTCTTTTTGCTGTATAATCACGGCGCCCTTTATACATTGCACGCGTTGGTTTCCAACCCAACTCTGTATTACTGTTTCCGCCATTTTCTTTCGACAAAGTATTTTCTGATTTCATACTTGAGTCCTGAACGTACAACCCTGCCTTAACTGCTTTATTGACATTTTTCAGTACATCTGGATCAAAATCTCCATGATTGACCCCATTTTCTTCTAATAAGCTCATGGTTTCGACTTCTACGTCATATACTTTTCCAAGCCTTTTCACATTTCTGCAAGGAGGAAACCGAATCTTTGGTATCCAGCTCCCATACTTATATTCAGCACTATACATTGTTTTTGTTGAGAAGTGTTCTTCGTCTGCATCTCGTTTTCTTTCATCATTTTCGTGTGCTTTACTATTTGCTTGATTCACTAAGTCTTCTTCTGGAAACGTCATCTTTGATTGAACAAAAAATAAAGGCAAAGATCGGTTATTTGGCTTGAAAATAATTCTTTTGGAAGCTCCATCCATTTGCTGTAAAGTTCCTACAATGATTCTCGATCCGGCAACAGATGATTTTGAATCACTAGAGGGAGGATTGTTTGGTCCAGACGGTGGGACAACACAAACCACTTTCCCTGAACGTCGTTTCTTTTCATTATCATTTGATTCTTCAACAGCAATATTTTTTGGTTTTGTTATGTTATGAACTGGATCCCAGAGTCTTCGTTGTAGCTTGTCATCTCTCCATGTAGGTGCGCATTCCTCTGACCTTAATGATAGATTATCATCTTCTTCTTCTCTATTCGGCTTTGGAATTGTAATCATATTTCCATCTTCATCATCACTTGAATATACTTCATTACTTTCTACTTCATCCTGGATTTCTAAGAGTTCCATATCCTCAGCAATATTTTCGAATTCTACAGTCTCGCTAGCACAATCATCTATATCTTTCGTGTCATTAACATTGATCTCTCCATCATCATTCAAGTTCAACATATAGTCAATTAATCCCTCTAGAGCATCTTCATCCTCCTTTGTATCAACAATTCTTTCCTCTTTCTCATTTTCGTTCTCTTCTTCATCATCTAATAATATATAGACAACATCTCCATCTAGAGCACGATTAGCATCTGATATATTCTTTATGACCAAATCAGATTTTAAAGATCCTCGATCACATGAAACAAAACCAATAATATCTCTTTTCGTACGCCATCCTCCACATCCAGGCATGATTCTTATCTTTCCTCGAATGAGTTTGGAGTTTTGATGATTGTATTCCCGTAAACACTTGGACATGGGCCAATGCTCTTCAAAACAAATATCGTTAGATTTAGACTTCGATTTTGTTCGTTTTTTGGTATCCATAGAAGACGCTTTACTCTTTTCGTTCTCTCTTTTCATTGGAACATTGATTTCGTTGTCATATGAGTTTTTTTTCTTGGATGCTACTTTCTTGGAGAAAACTTGTGGTTTTGCATTCTTCTGATTTGGTTGGAGATAATTATTGTGTGCTTCGCCATATTTATTAGGAACCTTTCCTTTCTTCATCTTTTTCCCTTTTTGTTTCTTTTTTTGGCTTTGTGTGTCCTTTTGAAATTGTGGTGTATCTGACTTAGATGAAGCCTGGAAAGAATGTGCTTTACCGTTTTTGATGTTGTCCTTTTTAGATTCCTTTTCTTCCTTGCGAGTTTTGGCGAGACCCTCTGTGACATTTTTCTTCTTCTCTTGCTTTGGCTTTTGTTTAGAACTATGATTTGATGCTTCTTTTGGTTTCAATTTCTCCTGTTCTGGAAGAATCTTCTTTCTGCTTTGTTTTTTAGATTTTGGTTGCAACCTTGAGTTGCGTTTATTAGGTTGAATATCTGATTTAGCATCATTGAAGAGTCTGTTGTTTGAATTTGGTACATCTAGCTCTTTATTTTTAAGCTTTGTAGCTTTGATATCTTTTTGCTTGGCATTACTCTTTATCCCATTTTTAGACTTGACGCTGTCTTTTCCATTTTGAGGTTTTTTGACAGCAGCAGTTTGCTTTTGTGATGAATTAGATTTATTGGATGTTGCTTTCGACTTTGGTTCTTCCTGTCCTTTGCTTTTAGGAGCCTTATTCATTTTTGATTTTTTTTGTTTCGATTTTCTGTCTCCTTGATTTTTTTTCTCGGAAGCAGGAATTGCTTTCGAAGCTTTGTCATCTGACTTCATGTCAGAGCTTGTATCATGCTCTACTTTCAAATATCTGAGACAGTCTTCTTCGTCTTTCATGTTCTATCTTTAAGTTCGTCGTACGTAGCTACAGGAGTAGAAAAATACGCACTGCTGTCGTGATTCCTCATGATTTGCTTGCTGAATTATCTAGAGTAGTCATCAAGATCAAGAAATAGAATTAAATTTTAGTAGAATCCGAAGACTATATTGATTCCCCATGGAAATTATACTTTAAATTGATGATTTTGACTCATTTTTTTGATTATTCAGACAAACAAAATTATGTAGACATATTAAAGTTTACACCAACAAAATTTGTTTTGAATTCCCCTTGTTAATGTCTTTTCAAACCTTCTCTATTACTATCTCCACTAACAGTAGAGGTAGGAGAACTATTAGTAAGTTCTGACTCCTTATTTTTTTCTAATCTTGCCAAAGCCGCTTTTCGAGCTCTTTCCCTACGATCAGTTAAATCATTTTCATTACTTCCTGCTGCAGTCCGAGGAGATGATTGGAATACACCCATGAGTCTACTACTCATTCCACCACTTGCTGATGATGTGGATACATTGGCATTTCCTAAAGTAGAACCCGTCCCAGAGAAAGCAATATGGGATGTTTCTTGCACATTATTTCTACTTCCAGGATTTCCATATACTTGGAAACCAGATGATGCATTTGAAGACTGACCACCACCTCTATCATCTCCAACAGGAGCGTTTTCTAAAAGGTTTTTGGGAATTAAACACTTACAACATCCACCTAAATCTGCCAATCGATTCACATATCCAGGAATCGCTTTGTTCAATAAAGCCCAACACAAGGCATTTGCGAAATGATTGCAATTTCTCAAAATCAAATTATATGAATCTCCTGTAAAATCAGAACGTAAATCAGATATAACAGTATTTATTTCACTTGAGTTCCCCTCAAACATTCCCATATAGATGGATTCTCGAAATTGGGCACCTGGCGCTTCTTTAGGAGGTGCATTGAATATACCGGCACCAGATGCAAATGAATACTCTGTTCCCAGAATTTCAACCCCGGAATGATGTAAACCCAATCCAACATTGTATAAGTATTCATTCGCTGGTGCTAGATCATATATATTGAGATACACTTTGGTCCCCTGTCCATATATATGAAATGATAGAGAGATCATTTGTAAAACATTGATGAAGAATTCTAGATATTCTGTGATACGCTAGGTTGGATAGGATATGAATAAGGTCAAGCCAAGAACTTACCATGCGAGTGCGACCACCATTATATTGTCCACCTTGGCTCATTTTCAATAAATCTACTGAATAGACAGAGACAAATGTGCTAAATTGTACCTTTGAATTCAGAATAAATTAAGTTTGCCCAATTTTCAACGGTTATACTGCCAAATGCGTTGCTGAGTTGAAGAGACAATCACGATAGAGGAGGGCCCTTGTTGCAAGTGCTGCAACTTTTCAACGATCAAACTTTTTGAATCTTTCCATATCTTCAAGAATTTCGTCTACGTATTCCTTAGTATGAAATGTCTACTTTGTTCATCTAAGCCTCTCCAAAATCATTCCTTCAACACAACCCAAGTATTACCTATCTCATCATTTCTGCCTGCACAACACTCAAAAGAACATTTGAATACGATACGAATCAGATTTCATAGTGTAATATTTTTGAACGGAAATATGATATAATTGATTCGATGTTTGAGCAAGGTTATTTTTTACTGCTGTAATCATTTACTTTTTAGACTTATGAGAGAAGTCATCAATTGACCAATCATATCCTAATTCTTTCAATAAAGCATTGAAATCTTCTGCCATTGGTCTCAAAAAGTCTTTCATTTTTCTTTCCAAAGAAGGCCTGATTCGATTTTTTGGTGTTGACGAGCCCACAGTCTCTGCTGCTGCATTGATTCGTTTTGATAATTCCTCCTTAGTTAAACTGTTTAAATATTCATCAATTTTGTTTTCTTTGGAACCACTGATATTCTTCTTACTCCCACTGTCATGATTTTCTATTTTCATAATATGGTGACAAATCATCTTTAATACTGACTTTGGTTGCTTGGATATATTGTGGTAATCAATAATCAAAATTGATTCCTTTGGAAATACATCTAACCAATTGCGAAGACATGTTGCATAATCTGTTCGTTTGCAATGAGTCGAATGCTCCATGCGATCCATAAAATAATCATCTTTGTAATTTCTGGGATGGGCTTTTTCTAATAACAATTGATGCTTTTTATCATGTAACTTTTTAGTGCTTGCGAATTCACCAGCTTCTAATCCAGTTACATTTTGATATAATTCCATCAATAGAGCTGACCATGTTCGTTCCAATAAATCTCTTGCAAGAAAGACAATTCTTAAATCTGGAAAAAGGCTTTTTATTTCATGAATGTCATTGGGTGGCAGTGCAGCATAACATGGAGTTATTTCACCATAAAAAGAATTAGCTGACGACTTTGAATTTTTGGATAAAACACATAATGGCTTGAATTGACGACTGTACCATGAAAGACCTTTTGATCTATTCCAGTCCCAAAAATGTAATTCTTTCTGATGTTGTGGCAAGCATATACTGGGATTTTGTTGTAACATTTTGTGTAGCCAAGTAGTTCCAGCTTTTTGGGCACCTATGCATAAGAAAGACAACTTTATTGAAAGACCTTTATAATCTCTTGGAAGTCCGTCATAATCATGTTTTTTTTGTTTTTTATTTGGAAGAAAGGTGTTACTCCTTTTTCTTGGGCCACTCGAAATAGTTGTATTATAACTGGAATGCGCTGTTGATCTATCGTGTTTGCCAAGGTGTCCTGATTGGGAAGATGACTCTGTAGTCTTAGATGGTGCTTGTGACTGCGCTTTTGCTGATTGCTGCAGTTGACTTAAAAGGTTAGAGAAGTCACTCATGACTTTTACCAAACATCAAAAACGTCACCTCGCTGTTTTCCAGGGTTTATCTTCAACCACGTCTTTAAATTGATTTGATGTTTGGTCAATACGTAATCGTTGATGAAAAAAACAAAATAACGAGAGGGAAGATCTCAATCAAACGATTTTTCGTGAATATTGTTTTTTTTTAATTTTCATTTATAGCGTAGTATGTGACAAAGTTTGTTGAACTTTTGATAGATTTGAAGTGCCATTCATATATAATCAAACAAACTTACGTCATATCAAGGAGGAGTATTTGTGACATCGCCACTAGAAAACAGAAAATCAATGAAAATATAGAACTATCCGTTACAGCAGTAAAATCAGATTGCCTATAGTAGCATGGTACCCTAAACACAATCAGATACCAAATGCTGTCAAAACATTAATTCTTTTATATCCTTCAGTGCTTTACGTCATCATCTCTGTTACACCTTGAGAAGGATCTACATCCACAAAAGATAAGACCAATTACAGTTCATAGTAACTTTACTATAAAATTTGAGGTCTTGAAGAAGATCTCAATTGATTCGGTTCAACATCCTTATATCTTGGCATCATTCCCTTTGCCAATGATACATACAAGTGCATGCTAGGAGTTCAATTTAAACAGGAAAATAAAACATAAACAGATTCTTCTTGACTGAAATAGCTCAACACAATTTATATTGTGGCGAACTTAAATAATTCCTCTACATCATGTTCATCATCAAGATTATTGCTTTATTTGAAGTCATAAATTAATGATAATTGCATTTATAGTATTCAAATTATTTACCTATGCGCTTCGTTCTTGTTTGTGCTGAACGTTCCAAAAGTATCCTTTCATCAATCACGATATAAATATAAAGAAGCATAATGGAAAAGGGGAATGTCGGTAGTTATCTTTATTTTATGTTCATTTTTCTTAGTTGCATGCAGTTCCGTTGTTCTTGTATAGAATAAAAGCTATGCATTTGCGTTTCTCTCGTGCCTTTTCGAAGAGACTTTACCTTCTTAGCATCAGGTCTATTTGCGAAGAAGTATGGCTGGTGTTTTATTGGAGCCTGCACTATGTTGACTTTTTTCTTTGAAGCTTTCACATTTCTTCTATGAGCTCCTTCATCAAACATGATTCGCTCGACGGTAAAAGAAATGATGGATTAATCTCCACGTTCGTTCTTTGTTGAATTCTATTCTTTCCTGGTATTCCGTAGGCATATTTCACATCTTTGTACCAGTGCGGGAAGAATCTATACAGCGTTCTATTGGCCGCCCCCTCAATGTATATTGCAAAGCAACATGATATTACAGAGCTTGAAAATGTTACTGCAGCACCTGATGCAAAGTAGCGTACTGCCTTGTTTGAACAAAATTTTGGTAGCATTCTTGTATTTCTTCTTTTATTTATTTCCTGTTGGATTAAGTTATCACTGACAACGATAGTATTAATGAGTGCTTACTTGATTTCTTGATCCAGCTGATTCTTTTTTTTCTTTTGATGACGATAATCAAGTAAAACTTTCAATGTGGATGTTTCAATCAAAAAACTATATAATGTCAATCATAACTTTTTGGAGGAGAGTAAACTGATTTTTTATGTGGGTCTTTTTCACTCCAGTGCATTCACTCATAATAATAATTATTCGAATACTAAGTATTCACATACTGCATGTCAAGCTTACAAAAGCTTCAACGTTCAAAATACCAGATGATGCTATTTGCACTGCGATGATGATGTCTTTGCAATTTCTCATATACCATCTCCCTATAGATGATTAGAATGTTCTTAGGGGCGTTTCTGCCCCTGTGCTTTTACACATACATTTTATGTATTTCCGAACTCGATGGCATAGTACCACCGCTACACAATTTTTTACAAGTGCAAGCATATGTTTACGATAATTAGATCATACACGAAAAGAATACCTGCTGATACAAGCGGCATAGTTTGTTTGTGGATAGCCTCATCGAACCACAGTACCGTAGTCATGATACTTAAAACCATGATTCTTCTTTACGTTCACGTGTAAGAAATAATAAAGATACTTAAGAAATGAATCAACCGAAGAAGTTTGAAGAAGCGAAGATGTCAATTCTACAGGAACATATATGAATTCTAGGCGATATTTTTCTTCATATCCTTTTTACGTAACGGTATCTTAAAAATACACACGACTGCTGTTCAAAAAGAAACTCGGCATGCTGTTCCGCAATCTGAATATTTTTAGTTTCACGTTAAGAAAAATCAATAGCCATTAAAAAATATTGGAGAGTGGTCTCAAAATAACCCGATGGGCACATTTAAGTAAAAGTTCTAACATAATGTTTTCGTTCCTCAATGGAAATTACTCGTTCAATCTGCTATTTCCATGCATGTCCGGACCAATATCTGTTCACATTATTCTCTTAGATATTCCCTTTCATTTCTTCATGCTTCTAGAATGCCTCTTTCAAATTAATTTTCACTCCCAGTTTAAACAAGAGGCTTCCTTCTTGGCTATTACTCAAAAGTATTCACAAAATGAAAATCAAATAATATTGTAGAAGTGGGCAATGAAATGTATTTCTAACTTAGCGCTCTGTATCCAGAGCTCCATGCATTCGCTGATTTTGCCATCGGACCGTTACAAAAGTTTTTTGTTAACATTTGAAGGTATGTGTTTATTTTATGTACACTGATTATGTTGTGTCTTCTACCATTTTCATACTTTCACTTTTGTTTATACTTTCTATAGGTAGTAATGTTTCGTGATGTGATTTTCATTGAGCGCTCTTACATAAGATAAGCGTATTTCATGAATTTTCTAATTAAAATTGTTGCGATTGAATCCATTGGAAGTTGTATTTTTCAGTTCTAAATACATATATTATAAAATATTCTTTTGTCACATGAAGTTGAGAAGCGGGATACTTGCATCAGAACAGAAAACGCTTGGGTACCTAAATATTCATAATTTTGTATAGTTTGAGTCAATTTGTTGCTTTCCATCTATTTGAATATATAACGATAGACCATCTTACTTACCACAATGAATAAGAGAAAAAAGCACATAAGAATCCAATGCAAGATCCTGCAATGACATCAGAAGGATGATGCCAGTTATCTCTGACACGACTGGCCGCAACAAAGAAAGCATAAGTAATTGGAAATGCGGCGAAAATTGATAAAACTTTCTTTTTGTACGGCTTCTTGACTGTCTGTGCTTTCCCTAGAAGAAAAAGGATGATAACAGTGTAGGCAGAAAATGCCATGGTGGAATGACCAGAAGGAAATGATTTACGCGCCTCTGTGTTGTATTCATCATCTCCTTCACATTGCAAAGATTCAGTATTGAATTCACACATGTTGTAAAAATTTGGACGTAATCTACCGACGTAAAGTTTTATGAGTGCCGATATTATGTCGCTCAGAGCAGATGACATGAGAAAAACGCACACGATCGCATGAGCGTCGTATCTTCGACCAGCAAAAATACCAAATAATGGTAGTAAAGTTAATGGAATATAGAAGCATGAAGAAAACAGGAGTCCGACTGGAATTGTTTGATTTTCAGGGTATACATAGTCATGATTCAAATCAAATTCCAGTACAACATCTCCACTATTGTTCAATACTTGGTAAGGTATAGGGCGCTCATGAACTTGCAATCCCAGAATTTGCGGTAGCATGATACAAAAGTTCCAGAAAATAATAACCACTACTAATTCCAATAATAACTGTGGAGATGCCACGTATTCTTTTAAAGAATTTTTCAATCTGTCAACGCAAGTCAAATTGCTGTGAAATGTATCGTCGTCGCAAATTTCCTCCACATCGGTGCTAATATCATTTACCGTATCAGGGCTTTGATACGATCTGATTCTTTCCGTATGGACATCTTTCTCGAGAAGAGATGACTTGACAGTTGCCATACTGTCTAATTCTAAAGACATGAATTGTGATTCTTAAATTGAAATATCTTCGTTGGAATGATTCAAAAAATGAAGATTCAAAAGTGAAAAATGAAGATGACGTTCCTATCAGATTCTGAATCATTTAGAACCCTGCATTCTATAATTCCTAAATATATTTTTATAAATTTGTCGCAAATCAAAAAATACGTAAAGTAGAGGTACTTTCCTCTATAATAAAGTTAACTTGCTAAATGATGTAACCTATGGTA
>Ga0115008_10003608_pt1 | contig 12809 bp, 12 predicted proteins | sample FraStrMetagenome_FD_87164 | JGI IMG/M metagenome (GOLD analysis project Ga0115008, IMG submission 87164) | Marine eukaryotic phytoplankton communities from Arctic Ocean - Fram Strait ARC3M Metagenome | ecosystem: Environmental > Aquatic > Marine > Oceanic | place: Fram Strait | collected...
CAATTAGAGACCAGTGATGCATCTGCTGTCGACCGCCGTCTTAGAGCCACTTATGTTGCGAAATGGGATTTAGAAAAAAAAGTCGCCAAATGGAAAGCCGAGTGGGAAGCCGAACAACCGATTGAATCTGATACAAGCACGCAGTACGTACCCTAGCTTTTAAGCACTTAACTGGCTCCCCAACTTCAAATATCGTTTAGCGGAAATTAAATATTTTCTATTTTATCAGTGATAAATAGATAATATACCCGGTATCATTTAAAGTTTTAGACTGTCCACCACACTATATAATAAAAAATCCTTACTATCAATAGTGGGTTAATGCGTCCATATCAATAATGTACACTGGTTGGTTATAAAGTTGGTAAGGAATCGATTAATAGTGTGTTCACCTTTTTAGTCTCTATACGCTCGCCGTCAGAATATAACAAAATCCCATTATTTAAAATAGTTACCATATTTTTCTTACGTTTTGCAGTTTTACTCGAACATTTCGATTTTTTTACACTATATGTAATTTTTAATCTAATCAGCATTTTAATATTGATTAATTAATATTTTAACTATCAAAATTTTATTAATTTGTCGCTAAATGCTTCATCAATTTCAAGTCGTCCTGGACCCAAGTGTATAGTAGCCCCGTGTTTAGGAGAAATTTCAATATATTAGCGCTATCAGGCTGTTTAAAATAATTTGCAAGATGTTTTAATTGCCAAGTCCAATTTCCAGAACATGCCATGACATAGCTGATTAGCCCTAAACGTTTAAGACTTTTGATCACGATCGAGTCTTTCTCATATAGCTTCCGCCCACCCAAATAGGTATTTACAATACCCGCCGACGAACTGAATGCACCGTAAATTACTAGGGATTTTGATAAACTGGCACCATTGAAATTCGATAATAAAATTATACCTAATGCGGCCATTACTCCATAGTGGTGTAACTTCGTACTAAAAGGCATCTTGGACGACTTCAATAGCGATACAAGGTCTGTGGACGCGAAAAGCATTGTTAATAACTTCCAATGTCTCTGGGACGCAACATCGACCGCCATATTTGATTTGAAAATATATTCAGGATTTTTCTTAAACGCCATGCAAAACGACATAAAAATATATAACATTACCGCCGATTTATTAAGATTAGTTGTAACATAATGCTGGTTGGAGTCGGTCAAATTGCGGTATTTAGGGGAGCATATCTGTAAAATCTTACTGGTTACGGAAAGTGAATATTTGTATCCAACCGACATAATTGCAAACTGGCTTAGTTGAGTAATTAATTCGGGCATTTTACTTAATATAATATAAGTGGTTTTTAATATTAAATAAAATATAAATTTTAATGTGGTAAGTTATTCCAATTAATTTGATTAATATTAATTAATAAATTACAATTGCACTTACACTATGACTTCTGAAGAATCCAACATACTAAAAATCAAGGTAAACCTTGCTATAATAAACTCAACTGCCTGTATAAAAGATATTGGTTTAGTATCCCCAACCATTCAGTGGGTAGGGGGTAAAAAACGCCTACTGTCTAAAATTATTTCCCACCTACCAGATCAATATGGTAATTACCATGAACTGTTTCTTGGTGGGGGTGCTCTATTATTTAAACGTCTTCCCGATGCAGCAGAGTGTTACGAAATTAATAGTCGCTTAGTGGATTTATATCATATAATTAAAACGCGCCCAGACGACTTAATCGCGGAGCTCCAGGAAGTCGAAACAACGTATAATGCCTTAAGTCCAGAGGATAAAAAAAGCTATTATATAGCGTTGCGGGATACATTCAATTCTCTAAGTGATATTGAAAGTAATACATTTAAGCGCAGTGTTTATTTCAAAATTATAAATAAAACCTGCTTTAACGCTCTGTACCGCGAGAATTCAAAGGGTAAATTCAATGTTCCATTTGGAAATGGGAAAAATTGCAAGATATGTGATCGCGAGAATATTCTAAATATGTCTAGCTATTTTAACCAAAAAAATATTAACATTCATAATAAAGATTTCGAAGTAGCTTTAGCCAATATTGTTGCGGGGGATTTCGTATACCTAGACCCTCCTTATTACCCATTGAAAGAAAGTTCGTTTACGGCCTATACAAAGTCGGGATTTTGTAAAGAGGACCATATTCGCTTAGTAGAACTGTGCAAAAAAATTCACAATAAGGGTGCCTATTTTATGCTTTCGAATAGTAATTGCGATTTTATGAAGGACGCTTTCGTCGAAGAGTGCTATACCGTCGAGGAAATCTCGATTGCACGAACACTAAATTCCAACAAAAATAAGCGCGGGAAATCCAAATGCGAACTAATCGTGTATAATTATTGACCACATTGTAATATTAATAATTTGATTCAGTTATTATATTTTTTTACAACAATATATTCTAATGACTCGGTATTTGGGTAATAAAACGAAGTTGTGCGATTGGCTCTATTCCCAGATTGCTGAGATTTCTCCAGGTAATCCACCCCCCAAGAAATTCTATGATTTATTTAGTGGGACGGGAGCCGTCTCAGAGCGCTTTAAGGGATGCTATAATATAGTGTCCTGTGATAATCTGGTAAGCTCGTATATGACAACAAATCTGAAATTACTGAATCGAATCCCCGAATTTACTGAATTGGGTGGGGTGGATTCAGTATTGAGTACACTAAACGCACTTGATGGCTACGACGGGGAAATCTATAAGTTGTATTCCGAATCTGGACCAGGGCAGCGGTTATATTTTAGTAGCGATAATGGTCGAAAGATCGACGCGGTCCGAACGCTATTATTTAAATGGCGGTCCGAAGGCACTATAAATGAAGATGAAAATACCTATTTATGGGGGTGTTTTATCTATGCTATACATACCGTTGCTAATACGACTGGAGTTTTTGGCGCACACCTAAAAAAACTTAGTAATAAAAAAATCCTGAACCTAAAACGCTATGATCTGATAAAAACCGCCAACGTACATATAGCACGACATATGGATAATATTGCACTCTTGGCAGAAATCGAACCCAACGATATTGTATACTTGGATCCGCCATATAATTCAAGGCAGTATGGAAGTAACTATCACCTTCTAGAAAGCATTTGTATAGACGCACCCATTATTATTAAACAGGTCCGCGGGGGCGAAAGTAAATCGGGCTTGCCAGTATCTCTACCAGTATCCGACATGTGTTCCAAACGCAAGGTCGTCGCATCACTAAAACAATATATTAGTTGCCGAGCCAAGAAAATCTATCTAAGTTATAATAGTGAGGGTCTGCTAACTGAAGACGCTATTATGGAAATTATGAGTCCATATGGAAATGTGGACTTGGTTAAAAAAGAACACAAACGCTATTGTAGTAATAAAAATAATCACATTATTTACGAATATTTATTCTGCTTATCCAAGGATTAGCGACGCAGTGGATATGCGTTCTGGGTCTTTCGTTCTAAGGCTGAGCTTTCCAGGGTTTGTCTAGTTCCCCGTCGGGAAACTCGGTGTCATCGACCCCCACCCGTCGTGCACATGCGGAGGTGAGACGGTGAATGTTTTTTTTACATTCAATTAGTTCACGGCGTAGTTCGCACACTTCGTCTTGGTTCTGCTTAAGAATATTTAAAATAGCTACAAACCGGTCACTGGTTCCAATAAAGTCACTATATACTGGAACCATCTCGCGTACTGGAGTTGCGGTCTCGATGGACGGTCCGTGGGCACCACCAAACGACTTGTTAAAGGTATAGATTGTATAATCTATTTGATCCAACACTGGTAGAGAGGCCGTAAGTTTCTGTTCTCGGATGGCTTCAAAGCATCGCCCACTTCGTTTTGTGCCATTTACCAAAGGATGTAACTGAGCAGTCCTTGGTATACCACTTGGGTTGGGGAGTCGTTGAGGGCGCACTATTCGATTATTAGTACGGTTGTGCTGCATTGGGTGCGGTTGAGTATAGTACTCAATGGGGATATCCCACACAATATCCTGTAGTAGCATGTCCTCCAAATCGGAAATCGTACTGGGGTAAAGCAATTTTTTATTTAGTTCAGACTTTTGACGGTCGTGGTCCCGCAGTTCCCCAATTTGTAGAGATGTTAATTCCTGCAATTGTTTTTGAAGGACGGTGGTATCTTGAGGCAGTGTGCTCGATCGATTATGTATATTAGACGCTGAGGATTCCATTATAGTCAAATGGAATTTGTAATCTATATAGTCTAAATTTTCATAAATATCAAATTTTTAGCGTTATTACCTTTTTGGGAAAATCTTATTAAAGACATTTATTAATACGACGGTTCGTTTGAAATATATAAATAGAAGGATCAGGTGGTTGGTTTGGAAATTATCGCGTTTAATGTAATATCTCAATGATTAGAACCATTACCATGTTTAGCATCGTAATAAACACAACTATCCTCCAGATAAACACAGTCGGTATATTTTAAAACATTTAACCAACACCTATAATCTTGAGCTCGCCTAATAAATGGAACCATACCAGCCTTGATTAAGATATCCTTTTCGACAATTACACTGCTATTAATAATGCAATTATGGATTTTCAAAAAATCTAAAGTCCATATCTCAGGAAATCCATTATCTAACATGTCACTGCCAGCCCTGGTATAAATTCTTTTCAATGTTTTTAAATAATGCTGGGCATTATATCTCTTATATATCTTATTTGGATTGTAGACACCGCGTCCATACAATCCGTCAGTCGCCGACATTTTGCAATTAGAGCGTTTCATCGCATCTAACTGTAAAGCAATTTTTTTAGGAAACCATACGTCGTCATCGTCGCAAAAGGCTATATAATTACCAGTGGATTTCTCAATACCCTGATTTCGGACAAATCCTACACATGGGTATCCAAAGGTGTGTCTTGAACTTTCCTCCAAATGTATTATGATAATGTCATTTTTTTCCCAATCGTAACTATAGTATTCCTCTTGAGTGGACTTATCATTAATGACAATTATCTCCAAATTTTGATACGTTTGTGTTTTGATCGATTCGATGGCATTCAGCAAATATTTAAATCTATTGAATGACGGAATTATAACAGATACTTTATCCATAATATAACACTTTGATAATTATACACACTCGTGTTTCATAAGCACTGTATAAACTCATTTAAATGATAAATCCCTTTACTCCTAAACATTGGTTAAATTTTATTCCATAATAAAATTATATTTTCCAACCGCCCCAAGTGTAGTTGGCTCAATACATAAGTATGGGCGTTTAACCGTGTCGTGCCGCGTATAAGTTCTAATTCCAGTCATGTGTATATGGTGGGATTTAATATCTAGGGCGGGATTGCTAACCGTATACCCTTCCTTGTGTAATAAATATGATATACGATTGTCACAGCCGGGGATTCCAAAATAAAAGTCCGACTTGGAGGGTATCAGTATGGGGGTCTTAAATATCCAAGAATCCTGTGAATCCGCCCGCGAACCACCATTACCATAACCCCTGGCTCCATCGTGTGAGGTATATTTAAAAATTTTACTTGGACTACCGTCCGCTTGCACATCGTACCGAAGTAGTGATAAGCACTGATTTGTCATATTAAACTCGTTTAATAACTTAAGGGTTGAATCGAAATATATATCATTATTCGCAATAATCACTATTGAATCAGCACAGTGTAGATTCGCGTACTCGAACATACTTTTGAATGTTTGGCGATCGCCCGTTAGGACATAGTGCATAGACCCCTGTATGTAGGTGAATTTTTTTTTAGTATAATCCTTACCAACTCGCTGTGCGGTTTTTAAGGCAATTTTTTCACTTAAGATAAATCGACTGAAGGCTTTATGGGCGGGACCGTTAGTGTTTAAAATTGGTAAATCTTTCTCACACATAATAAATATCTTATCGAACATGTTAGATGCTTGATTCCGACGGATCGTTTCTAAAATTTCATTATCTCTTAAAATGTTAGTATTTTTAAAATATTCTGTTAGCAATACCCTCATATATATATATTTCATTACCAATGTCTATAAATAGTAATCATATTACCGTGTCGGCGGTGTTTACAATTAAGCATTCACGAATGCAATGGGTGGTTAAATAAATGTTCAAATCTACAGCTAACATAATCATAATACTCGTCTGGAAGGGGTGTTTTATCGGTACAAATTCCGATTAAACTATCCAACTCGTCCATATTTTTAATACCAATCAAAGTTGTTTCTATATCGGGGTACATTTCGGGGACACTGGCTATAGCGAAGCTTTCGATTTTATAGTCGAACTCCGCATTAAAATGACTTCCTACTTCGCGTATATCGTCAATCATTTTATACGGTGCTGGGTGCCATGCAGGAGGTGGATTAGTCGAAATAAGTCCCATACATAGGGGAGACGCATTAATTATACCAATTCCATTTAGTTTTAGGTATGGCGTTATTGTATTTATAGTGTTGTTGATTAAGCAACCGTGTCCATATGAAAGAACTACATCAATCGGAACCGTTGACCGCTCAATTATCTCCCGGATTAACTTAATTGGGTAACACGAAAATCCGATATAGCGGACCTTCCCAGACTCCTTTAATTTTTGCATCGCTGGAAGAGTCTCGTTTATTATTTGGTCTATATCACCAAATTCGACGTCGTGGGCGAGCAAAATATCAACATAGTCTACACCGAGACGAACCAAACTGTCGTCCAAACTTTGTACTATGGTCGGTTCGCTAAAATCGAACAAGTCATCGCCGTACCTTCCCACCTTTGTCGAAATATAATAACTGTCCCGCGAAAGTCCTTTGAGACATTTTCCCAAATTAATCTCAGAGCGCTTTAGTCCATAATAGGGACTTGTATCGAAATAATTAATACCGTTATCAATAGCTTTAACTATAATATTTCGCAATTCTTCCAAGTTAGTCTCCCCATACATATTACCAAAGGGAGATGTTCCAATACTATAGTTGGGGACCATAATGTCGGTTTTTCCTAATTGTCTAAGTTCCATATGGAATACTATATATAAGGTACATTTAACTATATATTAAATAAAGTATATTATTGAGCACCAGTAAACATATTGGTGACCAATCTAAACGTATTATAGTGTTTTATTCCCCTCTATCCATTTACTTACTTTAGAATACTTGTCTGTAAACATGTCGGGTTTACATGGACTTCCCCAATCAAACGAATTTTTCTCACAAAAATGTAAACAGTAGACGACCGAAAAAAACGCTAAATACCCAATGATCGCCGAGAAAGTCCCATACGACAACACCACATATTTGCAAGTTGAGCCAAACAGCATAATATCGGTTAATTCTGCGGAATTGTATATTTTTAAATCTGGGTATTTAATTTTCAATTGTTGGATAATATCATGATTTAAGGAATCGCTTGCTACATATAAATTATCAAACTTAAGCTTTGAAATTATACTGTCATAGTACTTAAATCCAGGATTAGCAGCGGCCTTATCCCCCAATCTTAAATGCACGAAACAGTCATTATTATTATTATAGCGACCCGCGTGGTGATTATGTTTTATAATTCTGGACATGATCTTATCGGACATAATATAGGAATGCGTGGAATCCGATATTTGTTTTATTTGAAGGTAGGCACCTTGGGTAGTTACATTGAAATCTATAGTTTTTTTAGCAAAATAATCGCTAAAGTTTTTATAGTTTAATCTCCGGCACGAGTCATATTTTTGTTTCCCTACAAATAGTTCCACCCCCAATTTTTCGATTTGCTCTTTGTCCTGATAGTTCATTTGTAAATCGAATTTCTCAGCGAATTGGGTCATCGCTAAAGCACGAATAACTTTATTCCCGAATCGTCCACCACCGCGACACGAAGACATTATACCATAATAGCACATTATAAAATTTACAGTGCTTCGACAATCTTGAATATTCTTGGATTACTTACATTACTTTTCCCGAAGTAGTTATATTTCTTTTTTCTGGTTTTAGATATTTCATTCCTAAAACTTATAAAATTAAACAAAATCATGTTAATTATGCCAAAAAATTAATAGCGAAAATAAAGCATATTCAATAAGTATAATTTGGACTAAACTTAAAAATAAATATACAGACTTTGATCTCATAAAATAAATTAATCAGAACAAAATAGAAGAAACTGTAAACAAACTACTTTATAGTGTTCCTTACAAACCAAACCAAATGCTATTGAAAGTTGGTTTAGTCAATTCAAACACTACTTTGTTATCGAAAATAACTCAATTTCATTTCACGGACTTAAACATTTTGTCAAAAACAATAAAACAGTTACCAAAGAAATCATATCTTAACTATTTAAACTACGTATACGAACAAAAACAACCACTACAACCGAGTAAAAAAACGTCTACTAGAAAAAGACCATTAAAAAAATATAAACAATAATTGTTAAATCTTGTATTCTGTCCCCATACTAATTTTTTATTTAATGATACATCATAATAGATTTGTTTTGATAAAGTTTATTGAATGTTCTGTATGTCTTAGGTGTACAGAACCATCAGAAAATTCTTTTCTCAAAAACCCATTTTCATCACAAGATTGTTTATAAATATCAAAATATATGAAATTATTCATTTTACATAACTCTTTAATTTTTGAATTCATATAATTGTAATATAATTTACGTTCTTCATCAGAACCTAAGAATGGATGGGGGTGGTTCGAACCCACAGGAAATGCTCGACTTGGAGGAACAACATTATATACGCAGATTTTTATATTATTTTTGTATAAAATTTTATTTTTATTAATCGAATCAAAGTAGTTAATAACAAGTTCATCAATCACATTTTTATAGGGTTTTTTTTCACTCACATGTTTATCGACGTGATTTCTACAATCAATCTCTCCAAAACAAAATATTACTATATCGTTCTCCTTTACTCCATATTTTCTAATATTTAATAAATTTAATCCCAGACGTCCAAATGTATACATTAATTTACCACCGATATGGTTACAAATAATATTAACATTTGGTAATTTTATGTATCCCCAATGAGAATGAATTTTAGATGCATGACTATCTCCAAATGTATGAATTGTAATCATTATATATTATAGACAGGTTTTTTAAATCTGAAACGGATTAAGATCTTCCACAGACTCTATATTTACCGAAGGATAGCGTTTCAGAATTGCACTTGTGCGATTATATTGCCGTATTTTAAATGTAGCCCCCTGATACCTTCCCAGGATTTATTTCATAGTATTTTATAATTTCAAACTTATGGATTAAGCCTTGGATGCTGCGTGTGGGGATACCTCGCAGTTGTAATGTCCAATAGCAGACTTTTTACATTTGTTGGTTTGTTTACTTATTCCACATGGACCCTTATGATCACCATTCATTAATGCGATATATAAATATAAAAATTATAAATTTTTTACGCATTGAAATAGTATTTAAAGAAATTTAGGTATATATAAGTATAGTGTGTATACGATTGAAGTATAATGTTTCCAGTGCCTAACAAAATTACAGGTTCCAGAAAGGACTTAATTCATTCTTACGTAACACAATTGATAGCGGCCGAAACAAAACTACCCCCACCTAAGTGCGAATCCGCATTTCGTTTTTGTAGTTATAATGTTAAATACTTTAAATTTGAACAATATACGAGTGCTGATATACACGCCTTCGTCGATCGAATACAGCCAGACGCCTTTTCACTAATAGAGTATGAGGTTAAACACGGTGAGGATTTTAATAATTTACCTGCGACTAATAAGATTATGTTTGAACAATTAAGTGGTTACGGAATTTTATCGGCGTTTATGGGCACTGCTAATATAGACGGGAGCGCAAAATATCTCGATTCGACTCGTTGTCTAAAAAACTCTACTATATCAAAGGCTCCGGAATTACGAGGTTTTACCCACCTACACTCTGATATTAATTCTTTACCAATAAATATTATTACAGTACACCTTGATGTCCAAGATGAAACGGGAACTGTTCGATTAAGGGAAATCGAGGAAATCTACGATTATATCAGGACCAAAGATTTACGAAATGTATTGATTATGGGTGATTTTAACGAATGGGACCTTCGTGAAGGCGACGATTTATATTTAGATTCATTGAGTGATTTTCAGGAAAGAACTGGGTTAAATGCATTTTCAACAAAGGCTCACGGATTCTTAAAGAATCATAAATTTATAAATGTATTTCATATGAAAGGTCTTCACCCTAAATTTTCGTGTTGGTCAGGAAAATTAGTGGACTTTTGTTATTTATTTACGTCTACTTGGGATAACAGATTAAATATACAAAATATCTATATGCCGTTGGTCCCTTTTAGCGATCACCTGCCTTTAATAGTGGACATCGGTATAAATTAATACGACTTTGGCGAAGTTCCAGAGCCGCTAAAATTAACGCAGCGCGTGTAATTATTGGTATACACCTGGTATACGCTTGGTTTAATTCACTGAAGAACAAATTTATGTATAGGATTTATTAAATTTTTAATAAATTATATAGGTTCTCAACTACACTCACTCTCATTTACATATCGTCTTCTTCCTCACTGGAATACTCGTCGTCAAAAAAAGAGGCTAGACCGGGTGCCCCGACGGCTTGGCATTCTTCCAGAGTCTTTTCCATTTTCGCCAATTTAGTCTGCATCTCCATAATTAACTCACGTTGCTTTGTTATATCTTCTTGTTGGGTCTCCAACTGCTTAGCGTTTTCAACGGCGTCGTTATGCAATTGCATGTTCTCAGCCTGCGTTCTTTTGAAGTCTGGAGCGACTTCGGCGTATGCCTCTGAAATCTGCTGAATGTCGTTTGTTAATCCCGACACGGTCTTGTCACGAGCCTCCAATTGTTTCGCAGTATCCTCGGCTTCGGTCGCGAATTTTACATTAGCATCAAGGCAATTTCGTGCGTCCTCCTTGACCCCGGAAAAGATCTCTGTAACATTTTTAATAGACTCCTTTAATTCAGCCACGTTTTTGTTACACTCGACCAAAGTGTTGGAACTTGAACCGCCGTCCTGCATCTTTAGCGGGTCGCCGTGAGATGCCTCGGTGGCGGCTTGAGAACCGCCCATAAGGTGTGAAATATATTTTTGTATGATATGTTTTCCGTCTTGACTGTTCAGTGAAACCCTTTTACCATTTGCAGGATTGTGAATAAAAGTATACATTGTATACTATATTAATATATTTTAAATTTTAGGCACCTGACTAATATCAAGATTATAGTTGAATGCCGCCTTCTCTAATAAAGCGGGACTAAATATATTTTGGACGATATGTTTACCACATATAGACTTATTCGGCAAAACCGTATTGTTGTCTATCGGATTAGTATATTTATGTAGTAATCCTGGTGGGTATACTAAAGTAATCGACACCAATGGTATAACACGTATGTTCTCTAAAAATTTGATTGGTTACCGATTCCAGTAAATGTTAGAATAATCAATCGTAAAATTCGTCATGCGCTCCTTCACTATTGCCACCGAGGAACGCCTTAAGACGCCAGTGCTGCGTGCTATATTTAATCGATTGGACATTACTCTTCCGCTCTTCAGTAAGAGTTCAATCAAGAATTTGACGCACGAGGGCTATGATATTGTAAGTGCAAATCAAAACGTACACGTTCGCTATGTAAGCCCATCCCAGTCTCGCGGCCAGCCCATGTTGGATGTTATTCTATACGACGCAGTGCCAGATAAGGTATTTTCCGAGATCGACCTTGTACCCATTTTGGTTGCGGAAATTACCAAGAATGATAGTGGCGACTCGGGTAATATGTGTTACCAGCGTATGGAGAAATTTATTTGGGCTGGGGAATTTTGGGGCGACAGCTTTGACTCCGTCGATCAGGTAATGATCTATAATATCGAGATCGAGAACACGAGCAACTCAGTTCCGTATGCTATATCGAATAGAATGCTCAAAACCCTGGGAATCACCGCACTTGAGATTCGAAACGAAAAGGCAGTCGAGGTCCTTTGTGAGAAATATGACTCGATTAACGACCTGAAGACGCATATTAATTCAACACGACGATCGGCAGGCATCAACAATCGTTTGCTAAGTGTTCCACTTGGACCAACGACACCCCGTATGCATATCGTTAGTAACTTGTATCACACGCATACTGGTAGTTCCCCGACAATCCATGATCCCAATACAGGATTTGTAGTGGCTTTGGTTAAGGTAATTCAACGCCTTGAACCTGGCTGTAAAATGGTCTTGTCCAACGAATGTGGATTAAATGAGTATCTAATTAAAAGTACAGCCAAGCTTTGGACGTGTCTAAAACCCTATCGCGAAAACCTAATTATTATGACGTCCAAGAGCGTATTGTATACCAAGAATTGGGAGGACGTTGCGTCGGTCTCTAGTAAGGAGATTTCGTACCTTAAGAAATCACAAGGCGAGAAGCTGTCGTCCCTGTATCTCCAGACTTTGTTGGAATCCATGGGTTGGGATAGTTGCTTCGATAATCACGGTGGTTGCGAGCGGTCTTGGCTGTGTTTGAATAAGCAATTCTTCCCCTTGGATAGTCCCCGACACTTGCCCGATTTGGTTATGCACAACCCGACCACCAAGGAATTGTTGGTGATTGAGGCGAAGACGAACACTGTCAAGCATATTATGGGAGCCGTTAAGCAGGTGGCAACCAGTGTCGATTGGGTAGAACGGAACGTCAGGAAAAATTTGTCCCCGGGAGTTGTCTTTGAGGATGAATATAAGATTTCTAAAGGATTGTGTGTCTATGGTGGCATCGAACATAATTCGTCAATCTGCCCAAAAGACACTCCGATGCTA
>Ga0115008_10003615_pt1 | contig 12802 bp, 10 predicted proteins | sample FraStrMetagenome_FD_87164 | JGI IMG/M metagenome (GOLD analysis project Ga0115008, IMG submission 87164) | Marine eukaryotic phytoplankton communities from Arctic Ocean - Fram Strait ARC3M Metagenome | ecosystem: Environmental > Aquatic > Marine > Oceanic | place: Fram Strait | collected...
ATCAACGCTTGTCAAGACGATCTGTTTGATCACATTATGAAGCCATTTTATATTTTAGATGACATGCGTCGAGAAAGTGGGTGGGACTTTGTTGGTTGCGACGAGGTGTCAGTGTTTACGTATGCATCGTTGTTAGGTACAGGATATGTATTTTGCTTTATCACGTTGATATTGCAATTTACTATTCCTGTTCTGATAGTATACATTACACTTGAAGAGGCTGACTATTACGAATCATCAGGAACGGATATTCTGCGGTTATTAACAGCAATGTTTTGTGTGACAGATGATGCGTCGTTTTGTGATGGTTTGATTCTGACGACCTACATCGTATTGTGTATTCAGCTGTTATATCTGTCAAAGGTAATTCCAGATATGTCATGTGTATTTTCAGATGTTGCTGGGGTTGGTGGTTATGGGGAAGAGAAGACATATGCAAAGGTCAAGTCTATTAGAGAAGAGGTGCGAAATGATAACAATGATAGATTAGGTCAGCTAGTCGGCTCAATTATGGATATGTACATGAATACTTTATGTAAGTAACAAGTCACATTTTACTTCTGAAGCCATCGGCAATATACTTCGATGATACGTTTCTATTGATTTTGACCTCGAATTTCATACTTTTTGTCAATAGACGTGTACATATTGTTTGCCATCAATTTGTACAATATTTTGAATCTAGCTTCACCAACAGAAGTAATTTTAAACGCGTTGGCGCTAGAGTTTGTATTCAAGATCGATGAAACTTATGCCACAGCAGATTGGTGGGATCCTTGTAAGTACTCATGAACACCGAAAGGTAGTAGAATGTGTTTGAGCTGCTTATCTTGTGGCGTTTATTGCAACAATAATTATGTTGATATTTATTTGATCTTGATTTCATTTCTTACTTAATTTCGACAAAATTATCACTATTACAGCAAGGCGTTGGTTCAAGGCGGGAACGATGGAGGTTTTCATTCAGAGCCAATTTGAGTCGCGGGTGCTCGCATCGCCCAGATTGTTTTCAGATAAGTATGGTATGGATGTGTGGGAAGTTCAGGACATTTGTGACGGTAGCAATAGTTTGTTGTATGATGTTGCGACATCGCGAGAGGATAGGAGGAATATCTCATATATGAATCATACCGAGCTTTTCGAGCATTATTGCAAAGTGCAGGCAGTGGATATGGGTGATCCTAATTTTGATGAATTTAACAAGCCGTCTATAACATTCGGAGGAGCCGAACACTTTATTTACATGATACTTGCGTTGATGAAGAATTTCTCGTTTTGGTCGATATTGAAGCACATGGTAGGAGTAGGGAACGGTTCTTCAATGCCACATGAAGGCTTCGGTGTATTTTATCGCATGCAGTATTTTCAGACTTGGTCTCGTTGGCGTAGAGTGTTGTTTCGTGCAAGTATTCCAAATATAGAAGGTACGGGTATACAATTTTGTGTATGTATTGCGCTGCTTGTATTTCATTTTTCGCTATCTTGTAAACTTAGACTTGTTTGAGAAGACAAAGTTTGGCCAATCAATCGTTAAAAAAGAACTGGAATTAAAGAAGGTCACAGATGATGGTGAGGCATTTGCCAACTTTCAGAAGAAAGTTCGCGATCCTGCTCGTGAATTTGTTAAAAAACGAAAGAAAGTATTGTCATTTTCGAAAATGCGCGAGAGCTTTCGTTTTTGTATATATCAAGGGGACTATGATCGGTGAGCTTTATGCTAAAAGTTGTTTTCGTTGTGTTTAATACTGATATTTTCGTGGCAATTTCTAGGGCCTTAGGTTGGATTTTCGACGGCTGTCTGGAATGGCTAACGTATGTGGTTCAGTATGGTTTCCCACTGTACAATTTGTTTTTGTTTGGCTTCGCATCCTATTGTATTCAGGGGGAGATCAATGGTTATTTAAGGAGTGTTGAGGGTATATACAGGTGTGATTGCAAAGTAGCTGGTGAAGATACCACTAATTTTACGTGCGATCAAGCGTTTGCTCTAAGCGCCTACACAATGGATATGATAGTCGATGTTTACAGTACAGAGCTTAGGTTTGATTGTAATGCTAGCTTCGAACCTTTGCTTAATGCAGAATACGACATTGACATGGCTCGATTTGCCACACGACAAGATATCAATGAAGTTTATAGACGAGACCTGAATCTTACTGAGGATGAAGCTACAGCGAGATTTATAAAAGATAAAAATTATTATTGCTTGGAAACGGGAAATTGGATTGATGAAGTAGAATATAGATCTTCGTTATAGCTGAATTTATCTTTGCTCTTCATTTAATTATTAATTTTTGTTCGCCATTTTGGAAGTATCTCTACACTTCTCTTCTCGGATAAATAAAATTGTATTGAAAATATTTTCATGACTTATCCAATTTCGTTTCGACAAAAGAATTTTAACTGAAATACATCGAGGTGTGAACACTGCTGTTTTGCGATGGGCTTCAAATGCAATTTGGGAATGTTCCTAATAGTCTAGTGGAAAAGAGACGTTGGGCCTTCTACCTTAACGTTGTTTGTCATCATTTAGAATTATTTTCGAAAACGTTGCTCAAGCTATTACGGAGTGTTGCCTGGATCTTTTTGGCCTTTTGAGCATTTCCCAACTGTTCCATCAATAGATTAACTATGACCTCAAGTTGGCATGGAGAAAGATTCATTGCCATTCCATGAGATGATAAAAATATTGCTTTCGGATCAAGGCACAGAGCTTCTGCGTCAGGGCAAATATCTTCAAAAAGCCTTCTCACTTCTTCGCTGTGATCGGAAACTGACTTGCCTCTAACAGTAAAGTCGTCGCTATCCTTACTTACACTTTCTACCTGACTAAGTGCTTGTTTGTGGTTTGCGACAACATTCCCGTCCTCAAGCGTGACGAAATAAGTGCTACTAGGAACCTTAGATTTCTGATCATCTTCATTTTCTTGCTCTTTCTTAAAATGACCAGACTCGATTTTTACTCCATTCCTTATCTTTTTCCCCCTACTTTTGTTTGATCGACCAGGTTTGATGACTGGGCTAAAAGATTTCTTCGTATCATTGTTACCCAGCTGGCTCATCAACTCATCAGCTAACATATGAGATCGTTCGTCAGCTACCGAATAAGCTAGTTCGTAATGTTCACGTAAAATTGCAAAACATTTTTGTACGTGCTCTCTCACCCCACCTACATTGTATGACTGATTATTGTCCGCTTCCACCAATTTACCTCGACGAATTAATTCTTTACATCTTTCCTTCTCCGTTTTCAATAGCTCAAGCTGCGATAGAGACGAAGATTTTGATACAATTTCTTTCAATATCTTTTTGAGAAAAAAAGCTTCACCATAACCAACTGATAAAGATAAAACCGTATTGAGGTTTTTGTTAGTAAATTTTGTAAATGGACAAACTTCGAGCGAATACAAAGGAGGCAAGGTTTCATTAATTAAACTCATTTGCATCGAAGTAAATTCATTCAAAAAAAAATCCAAAAAATTATCTTGTCTGTCGTTGTTGCGATGATTACTCATTCTACCTTGCACCACTGCAACCATACAAGGACTATCACCATTACTATTTCTTGCGTAAAAGAGTAGCGGTCGTTTCACCCCGTTTGACCGCAACTCGTGTATATGCAATGACTCTAATGAAGCACAATTATACGCTTCTTCTCTTTCAAAATTATTAAGACTTTGTAAGCACTCTAAGTGTCCATTAGCTGCAGCAAAATGAAATACAGTGTTCCCTCCGATAGATTCCGCTGCCATTTCTTCAAATCTTCCGATGGCAAGACGGACCACTGAGAATTCCCTAGTAATAATCGTAGGAAACGAGGCTTTTTCACAACTCCATCCTGATATCTCGAGTAAGCAGGATAGCAATTCTGATTTACCAGCATCGCATGCCACCATAAGACAAGTCACATTTTCTTTTTCAATGTTTCGAACAGAATTTTCTAATTGTTCCAAGTCATCATTCGAGGCACAATCACGAATGATCTCCTCCAACGTTATGGATATGAATGCATGCAGCTTTTCCCGTAAGCCGATGCATTTAGAAACATTCTTCTGTCCTTCTTCTTCTTCAATAATATTTTCGTCTCTTGCATTCGAAGAGGAGGAATTGCATGTATTGGCGATGAACGGGATCAACGCATCGCGTAATTTGAAGGCAAGCACTCGTGTTCTCCGTTCCTCCTCCTCATTCTTCTTCGTCTTCTTCCTTGGTGCACTGCGAGTCATTGCCTTTGCCTTTGACATTTATTTTTTCAACCAACCGTCGTATTTATATCGTCACTGTATGTATATATTGTTGCATATCACGTCTTCATCACATAACAAAAACACCGGCGTCTGAATGAGTGATGAATGCGATTGTAACTAGTGAAAAGTTGCACATACCGTCTCCGTCTCCAACTCCAACTTCGCAAATTGCATTTTATCCTGTGTGTATTATAATACATGTCATGTACCGGTATACATTGTACTTGTACGAACCTTCGCTTCGGGGCACATGGGCAGAAGACATCTATTTCTTGATATCGTTTGGAAAGTAGATCTAGATAGAGACTACATGATGACACTAAAAAGTTCGAAACAAGCACCATTCGTTGAAGTATATTGATGAACATTGAAAAAAGTTATAGAGTATTTTGTGCCTAGTTTTTGCAAAAGACACTAAAAGTACAAAAATAAATTCACTTTTATTACCTACGTCGGACTATGAATAGGAATATATGGTCACCGGTAAGACAATAACAGCGAATCACTAACTTCCCTTCGTTTTCGAAATTAAATGCTGGTTCAAATACAAATGACCAATTGCTCGTGGGTGGTGGATTTTTCAAACAAAGTGCTGCTGATGTTATTTATGTTTCACATCAATTACAAACGAGGTTTCTATCAATGGAACACAAGGAAATCAAAATCAAAAATCACAGGATCCTATCACCAAACCTTGTCAATTACAGGGGTATATATAGAGCATGAAGCTTTATTAAATGAATCATTGACAATACTGCACCATCATATAAACGAAAACAAAATCATAGAATTACTCCAACTGTGCCTTCATTCATAGCAGCCTCTGCCGCAGCTTGCCCTGGAATAAAACAGTGCGAGCCTCCATCAGCCACGATGTCAGACTTGGTCAAAGCATTTTCGATTTCGACTACTAATTGTTCCAATAGTTTTACCTCATTGTGAACAGATGATATTTCAAAATCAGTCCAAGATCTGACTATGGTATGTACCCTTTCCGTAGCCGTTGCCTTAGCACGCTCAAACCGACGACTGGCTAACTCATGCAGCTGAGTTTTTATTTGCTTACTGATTAAATGTCTCTCTTTCGCCTGCTTGACACTTGTGTGAGAAACCGATGTTGGTAACGCTTCGAGCTTATCGCGAAGTTCTTCAACCAACAGCGGTAGCTTTTTCTTTGTAGCAATATTGATAGCAGTTGTTATGTCTGTTTTCTTTTCCCACGCAGCTACTGCATTTGAACGGTTTCTGCTGTAGTGTTTTTCTAATTGTATACCGACGCAATGCATGTAAACGAAACTTTCAATTTGTTCTACACGAAACTCGTATTCTTTCAAAGAATCTTTCATATCCCGAAAAAGGTTTCTCTCTGCCACAGGTCTCAATTCAATGTATTTCCTCGATAAATGGCCACAATGAGCGCGGTGAAATTTAGAATTCTGCCTAACCACCTCTGTAACTGGGGTCAGCCATCCAGCTCTGTCAATGACATCAACCCCGACGCTACTAAGGGCTTGCATTGGAGGGGATGAATTATAACACAATTCTGAAGCCGAATTGCTGCCTTGTGTTGATGAAAGAGCAGGATTTAAAACATATGCGCCACCGAGAAGTCCTGTCAATGCTGTAAAAAAATCGCTCCGTGCCTTTACTAAGTTTTCTAAGTCATCTTCAAGAGCTTTCATTGCGTCAAAACATCTTGTTAAACAAGTTCGTAGCCCTAGTGAAAGTATGATGATAATGAATTTTTGTAATTATATTCTAGAAAGATATTAAAACTCACCGATGGCGTATTTACGAACTTGTCGGAGCTCTCTGGTTGTCTCCTCAACTCGGACTTCTGCATCTTCAATACCAGCAGCCTCCATTATCTCTAATGCTAGCCTGTCAGCATGAAAATATTAATTAGTTAACACATCGGAAAGTATGAAATCCGAAATTTGTCCACTTACTTTGAATCCCATCTCCCTCGTCTTTGTGATAGATTATTAAGTGCGGTTATACAAAGGCCTTGTCGATAAGTTAGATCATCTTCATCAATATTCTCGGAACCACGTGCTAGATTATTTCCATCATCGAGCAAATCCGGGTTTCCGATAGTGACCATTTTTCTTACTAAGGCCATCTCAACGTCATCTAGGTCGCTATGTAATGGTTCGCGAGAGGACTCAGTTTGAAAAGATTGTGACAAAGCCTTCGCACAATTTGCCAACAATAGAGCTTGACCTGTTTCCATTTTGAAATATTTGTAAGCTGTTCGTGAATTTCGAATCTAAGCAGTTGGTAAGAAAATATTTCTATCTTGAAAATGCCAATAAAATGTTGAATGCTTACATGCGTTCCTCGAACTAACATTTTCAGAAAATCCATCATAATTCCTTCATTTTCACGGAGTCTTGTCTCGAAGGCTTCATTGGCTACTTCATCACATGCGTCAGAACTATCCTTTTGTAAATGTTGCGTGGCCATCTGCTTGATTGTCTGCCAGTCAATAGATTTTCCTGGCGTAAAGGTTATTTTGTTCGGATCATGATTAGATACCACCTTACTAATTCCATAGAGAAAAGAGTCGAAGCTTGGACTTGCTTGAGAAAGATCTTTGGCATAACTATTCATAAGGGTGTATAGATGTGAAAGTTGTGGGAGATAACGCTCATTCTTCTGCCGAATCATCATTCGAAGTGAGTCGTCCATCTTGCCATCCTTCTTTATTTTTGGTTGCAGCGGTTCAAACCCATTATTCCCTGTGCCAACCTTGCTACCGCAAATATCTAATTCAAAACCATACAGATTACTTATTGATACAGCAAATCGTTTCCAAAGTGTGTTACGAGAACTTTCACAGATGATAAGCTTCTTTGTGAATTTAAGAGCCATGTTCGCCATCCGTAGTCGTTTCATGATCAGTATCCGATACGCCTCCAGTGTTGGATTATGTAATTGTACATCTGCTGAAGGTGGTGACATGATAGTCCCCAACTTGGAGGATATTCGTTTGCTACTATCGTAGTTATCATCAAATGTCATCGGGTCACACTTAGAAAGCAAATGTCCGAAATCGTCTTCCTTTAAGGTATTAGCAAAGCATTGAAACGGTTTTGTCGTAAACGCACGCCATGCAGCAACCATCGATTTTTCGCTATGACTACCGGTACTACCATTGATATTAGGTCTCTCCAATGCAGGTAAAGTCGTATTCCGATATAGAAATGCCTCTACGGCGAGAGAGGTAAACACGCAAACTTTAGGATGTTGTAATATAAGTTCTCCCTGTCCTCTTACACCGTTCAGTAGGTCCGATAACCAATTCTCCAAGTCTATTTCGTTTACCCGATTTCTACTCGTTAACAAGTCATCTGTCGAGGGATAAGTTATGTCATCGAGTTGGAGTATTCCATATTCGATTAATAATGGGACCAAAAGAGCACCATTAAATTCCATCCTCAGCGTTCCTTCTAACCATATAAATTCGCATAGAGTGCGAGTACATTTAATGCGAGGCATTCCTTCCGACATAACTCGTATATGATAAACATATCCATCCGCTTCATCTTCGTGAGTTGTTAGCTTTGGATCAATCGAAACAACGTATTTCCTACAAAACGGTGGAAGACTCGATCGCCCAAACGGTCTCGTTAACGCCGCACGTTTTAACGACATGGGTCCACTTTTGGACGTTCGAATGGATTTCGATGGATTACTTCCATCTCCCATCATCATCGTCATCTGCTGCTTCTTCTTTTGCCGACTTTCACTTTGAGATGTCATTGGTCTTGGAGGAGTCGTTCGTATGGGAATCAGCTTATCCTGTTGTTGTTGATGATGCTGCTGTTGTCCTTGCTCACTATCCGACCTCGACGATTCGTCACGACTTAAGTGCTGCTGCTGCTGCTGCTCTTCCTTAATTTTCTTGTTATAGGCATATTCATCATCCGGTGCACTCCGTTCCCTCAACGTCGCATATGGCTGCTGCTGCTGCTGTTGCTGCGAGGAAGATGTCCCCCTCCGTTCCAGCAACCCATCGTATTCATCCTCATGATTCTCATGCAATGCTCCATGTGTAGCAGAACTTCCATGTCCATGTCCATGTCCATGTCCATGCCCATCACCACCTCCACTTCCAGACGAGGTGCTATACACAGGAGTCGTCGTATGATGATCATCGCTGCTAGTCTTGGACGATGACGAAAGTTTCTTGGGGGATCGAAACAATCGTGATACAAACGATTTATTCTTCTTTCCATTATTTTTGGACGGTGTTACGTTTTGAGCCATGGTCACCATAATATGATGCTCCTGCTCCTGCTGTTGTGATTGGAATGATTGGATTGGATTGGATTGGTGTGTATCTGTTATTTAGAAGGGAAAGATGTATAATTTTGGACTACGATGATATCATTTTTGGACATGCCGTGACATTTATAGGGAATTGTTGTTGTTGATGTGCGATATGCGATGTTGATGTGCCAGGCGTCGCAGTTACGCAGTGGAGACTGTAGGAATATACTACTGCCTACTGCCTACCTGCCCACTGTTACCCACATGAGCAGTCGCCAGTTGTGAATATTTTTATGCACGGATCATGTGTGTTGCCGGTAAATAAGTCGAAATATAAATGTCCATGCTATGCTCGCGTGTGGAGGTGAATATATATTTTGGAATATAATTAATTAGTATACGTCTACAGTTCGCCAAGAGAGAATTGAATTATTTATGAATGTTCTACTGGTAGAAAATAATTTGACCTTACGTAATGAAGATGCATTTACTACAGTACTTTCCATCACTTGCTCCTGCTCTCTATCTAGTCTCTAGAGACGGAGAGACAGATAGACGGATAATTATTTGTCTGTAAAGATGGGGTTCCAATAAGATTGTTTTGAAGATTGCAGGAGTATCGCGGCTTCGAACTTTCTCTCACAGAGGGATATTGAGATTGAGTGATTCGAAGCTTCAGATGCAGATGTATCACGAATCACGAATCACGAAGCCGGCCTGCGTCTTTTTCGAACGTTTGTCGTGTCAGCTCCAAAAAATGAGAAAATATATTTAACAAAGCAAGCGCTTAATGATGAACGTGTGTATGCATTGCAGATATTAAGACAAATATATTATCAAATAACAATGAAATAAATATTATATAGACACAGTATACAAATGCCTGAAAATATTTTCTTATCGAAACCAATATTAATTTTGATACATAAAGGAGAGAACATGGCAAGATTAGTTACCGTTGTCAATAATATTATCGCAAATCTGATATCTGTACCTAAAAAATATTACTTCAAAGTACTTTTTTTAATATTTTTGAAAAGTTTACAAAATAAAGAGAGAAAGAAGTCCTAAAGTACAAGAGGAAAAGAAAACGAAAGGTGGGAACCGACTGAATGACCAAAAAAATGAATCGTTCTAAAATTTTATGGAAAGCCCTTGTCCTTATGCTTACAAACAGCATAGTTTACGCAGTGGATGACGTATGCACAGACGTACCAGATTGGAAAGATAGCCTTGGTGATGGGTGTGATTGGTATGAAGAGAATATCGAACATTGTATCTTATACGGCAACGCATTTCCAAGTAGTGGTTATACTGCAGGTACAGCGTGCTGCTTTTGCGGTGGAGGATCGCACTTTGATTTATTGTGTGACGATGTAACCATTGATGGCGAGCCTTGGAAAGATGCAGACGGAGATGGATGTGATTGGTATGATGACATACACGTGGGTGATGATGATTATTACTACGATGATGCAGATACACGGTGCGTTTACTATGGCGAAGAATACGGAAAAGATGGATTTACAGCACTTTCGGCTTGTTGTGTATGTGGAGGAGGTGTTCGGATAGAAGACTTCTTTTTTGATGACATCAGTGTACCACCGGTTGAGCCAGTGGCTGACACCGATAAGCCATCAGAGGTTCTCAGCACGAGTCCAAGCTTAGAGACGACAACAGCTCCAAGCAATATACCATTCACAACACCAACTTTCGTACCCAGTGCAACGCCCACTATGACTCCAAGCGGGACACCTTCAACAACACCTAGTTCAACGCCATCTGCAACGCCGAGTGGAACACCAAGCTCCACTCCATCTTCAACACCTTCTGCGACACCTTCTACAACACCAAGTGCAACACCTTCTACAACACCAAGTGAAACACCGTCCGTTACTCCATCTATTACACCCAGTACAGTGCCAACGATCACTTATCTTCCTACGCGAACACCGAGTTCGATACCTAGTGCTGAAAACTCATCTGTCCATGGTTCAAGTGATGTAATTGCCGCCGCCGTGCGACCTCATCAGTATACGGAGTTATGTGAATCAAGTGTCACTGTTGAAAACAATGATTCTGATGGTTTCATGCAAAGGGAGGACATAATGGTTTCATTTGTTAATTGTAATGCAGGCAAGTTCGACTGGATTGCGATGTACACATTAGATGCGATGCAAAATGGTACTGTACCCGCTGGAGCTGTAACATGGTTAAAAGGTATGTTTCAGTGAGAAGTTCTTTTTTAATTTGAAACTCTCAAACAACGTTGCCTTGATAACAGCTTGCGGAACACGGACATGTAGGGAAGCTGTATCAGCTGGTCAAATTGTATTCGAGAAAATCAATATTCTTCCAGGAAATTATCAGATTCATCTCCTAAAATCGTTTGATCCTCCTTACCATGTTGCAGCATATTCCCCACCCATTCTTATCACCGAAGGAACAATAGAAAGTATGAGTCCTACTAGTTCTCCAACCACTCAAGCTTCAGCATATCCCACTATCGAATTTTCAGTGTCTCCTACTGGTGAAATTTCGACGAAGCCAACAATTATTCCATCTATTTCTCTTTCAATGGGCCCTACTGAAGTTTTATCAACGTTTCCTACGTTTGTTCCCACCACAACACCTTCGTCAGTTCCTACTATGACCCCTTCAAGCACACCATCAACAAGTCTAACTTCAACCCCTTCGCTTTTTCCCACGTTAGCTCCCACTACGACCCCCTCAATCACCCCATCATCATATCCAACCACAACTCCTTCCCTATTGCCAACATCGGAACCATCGACGACCCCGTCAATCACCCTATCGTCATATGCAACCACAGCTCCTTCGCTTTTGTCAACATTGGAACCATCGACGACCCCGTCAATCATTCCGTCGTCAAAGCCAACCACAGCTCCTTCGCCTTTGTCAACGTCGGAACCATCGACGACCCCCTCAAATACTGTTTCATCAAAGCTAACCACAGCTCCTTCGCTTTTGTCAACATTGGAACCATCGACGACCCCCTCAAATACTGTTTCATCAAAGCCAACCACAGCTCCTTCGCTTTTGTCAACATTGGAACCATCGACGACCCCCTCAAATACTGTTTCATCAAAGCCAACCACAGCTCCTTCGCTTTTGTCAACATTGGAAGCATCAATAGTGCCTAAAGTCTGTCAAGACATACCAGGATGGAGCGATGCAGAAAATGCCGGGTGTTCTTGGTACGAAGAACCAGTTCTAGAAATCGACTTTTACGAAGACGGAGATACCCGATGTGATCTTTGGGGAAGTGACGTAGAATTCGCTAGCGATGGTTACGTTGCAGTCCTAGCATGTTGCGCATGCGGTGGTGGTATTGTAGATGGCGTCATTCCCTTAATGATTACCGAAGTACCGTCTACTTATCCCACCGCTGCACCTACAACTAGCTTTCCTTCTAATAGCCCATCAACCAGTCCCCCATCTAAAGGGCCCTCTCTTGATCCAACGCCTGTGATTTCAAATGTACCAACGACGGTAATATCTCAAATGCCAACTCAGTATCCGTCAGTGTCGCCAACTTGGGGTGTTGTGATAATGACAGAGGAGACTACAATTCGCTTCGAAGGTATTGAAACATTTATGGATGACGCGAATAAAGCTGTCTTTGAGGCAATTACGGCAGCTTTCATTATGGAATACATCCCCACATCAATCAGGCCAGGCCTTGCGGATTATTTCATTAGTAATATGACGACACCAATCACATTTCAGCGCGTCTCCTTGTCAGATGAAAGTTACTCATTAGACGTATCCTTCAACATAACGAGTACGGTTGAAGTTCAAAATCAAGATATCGATTTTGATTATAAAGACGTTGTTTTTGCGGGATTTTATGAAGATTTCGACGAGTACTTGAGTAGGCTGAGCACATCATCTTCTTTTTTCCCAATTTATGGTGGGTTTGCTGGAAGTAACAGTGCAGTTAGTGCAAACAAAGTTGGTGAAGAAAACACATCGTCAGATGATACGTTTTTTTCAGATATACCAATCGCAGAAATCTTTCTTGTTTGTGGAATCCTTGTCTGTGTTGCAGTCTTGTTTGCCCTTGTTTGGCGTAGAAATAACAGAGATACGCTTGATAAATCCAACAACATATCCGTTCCTGTTGATATGCCTGTAACGCCAATGAAAACTGATAAATCTTCTGATTGCCAGAACATTGCTGGCTTGGAAAAAACTGGAGACGAATTGGTTGAAGTGAGTATATGGAAATGTTGTGAACACCAAAAGCATTATTAGTC
>Ga0115008_10003616_pt1 | contig 12801 bp, 13 predicted proteins | sample FraStrMetagenome_FD_87164 | JGI IMG/M metagenome (GOLD analysis project Ga0115008, IMG submission 87164) | Marine eukaryotic phytoplankton communities from Arctic Ocean - Fram Strait ARC3M Metagenome | ecosystem: Environmental > Aquatic > Marine > Oceanic | place: Fram Strait | collected...
CGTTAAGACAACTTTTTGATGACTACATGAATATCAAGTCCAAATACATGTACCTGATGACCAAGGTGGCGAGAGTTTTGCAAGTGCAAGAAAGAAGATTGAACAACTCGAGGCCTTAATTTCAAGCCTAATCCATTTTGGTTCAGTTAAAGAAAAAGACGTTATCCCATAGTACAAAACTATTGAAAAAACCTAGACATCATTGCATTGAATAAAAAAATCATCTGTTTCAATTACTGATTGAGATATAACAGGCATTATACTTTCCACTACCAACTCATGAAGTTTTTCAGAGGGATGCGCGTCTATAAAGCTAGCTACTCGTTCATCGTTTGGAACGGATAATGCAGCTCCAGAAACATCTATAAAAACATCTCCTAATGAACATGTATTTATAAAAAATATTTTTAATTTATCTATATAGATTTGTGACTTATGGATTTGCTCCTTGCTTTGCAAAAAAGGAAAAACAACCATAACTACATTAGCATTTTCTTTTCTAATTTTCTCATGGAGTTCTCTGATATCATTTAGATGATTAGATGCTTTCTCTTCGCTAGAGTAAGCCTCAAAAATACTTTTGGAATATTCAGGAGAAAACTCTCTAATATGGAGCCAGCTCATGATAAAGTCATAAACTAAAGATATTTTACCAATTCCTTTGCTGATTCTACCTCTTTTTTCAACCCAAGTCATAGTTATATAATCTTCAATGTCATTGCCAAAATATTGATGAATTACATATTTAACATTTTGCTGTGTTTTAGACCTAAACCCCTCAAAATTTTTGATTTGTTTTTGGGTCGATGCTCCACTATCACCCAAGTTAACGCTTTGATAAAAACCATTGATATTTTCTTGTATTTGAAAATAATAGGTGTTTTCGAATTTTACACCATGGCCTGCTGTAAAGGAATCTCCAAGAAAAACGACTAATTCTGACTTTAAATCAGGGAGATACTGAAAATCTCTATATCCATCTGAATTTATGGGAACTAGCTACAAACAATTCACGTGCTCAGACTCAACAACCTTGTTTATTCCCCTTTGATGGTTAAGAATTTCTGCCAAAATTAAAAGGGTAATACTTTGGAGAATTGATATGAAGCTACCCCAAAATAATATGATAATGAACAAGGAGGACCAGCCTCCTAACACAGAAAAGCCGAGTAAATATTTTATCAGCAACCAGAAAATCACCAATACGCTGCCAGCACCTAGGCCTAAGGAAATTATTGTTAAAATTTTAATTGGTTTTTGCACATGAGAAGATAATATCTTAAAAGCTAGTTTTATTTTTGAAGAAAATTTATAAGACGTTGCTGACGTCGATAGCTTTTTTACTTCAAAATAATTTGGCTTAAAACCAAAGGCATTCATTGCACCAATGAGAGTGAGGTCACCGTTTGGCAGTGTATTTATTTGTTGCACCACTCTCGTTTTCATCAGAAACATATTAAGCTGATTGGGGACTGGCGAATAATCAAAGACTACTCGGCTTAATGAGTAAAACAATCTACCAAAAAAAATCTCAGAGAATTTTCCTTTACGCTGAAGTTGCACAGCCCCCAAAACGTCACACGATTTATTAGTCAACATAAACTTGTAGAATTTTTCTAGAGTTTCTGGTGGCTCTTCTAAATCTGAATCCAGAGTGAAAACTAGGGTTCCCTTTGCCCTCTTAAAACCAACAAAGAGGGCCTGATGTTGACCATAATTTTTTGATAAACGAATCAGCTTTATCTTTTTATTTTTTCTAGCGAATGTTGACGCTAATCTAAAACTGTTATCGGGGGAGCCATCATCTACCAGCAATATCTCATAGCTTTGCCCAACAACTTTTTCTGAAACACTTATGCACCGTTCAATAAATTCGATGATAGTGCTTTCTGATTTATAGAGCGCAGCTACGATAGATAATTTTGCCATATTAAAATTTGCCTATACTTTTTTCGCTGTCACAAGGAACCATTTTTTACGAGTTCCAAACCAATCGACATCATAGTCACCAATATAGCAAGTCTTGAATCCTGATCTAGTAAGGTCTTCAATTATTTCTTCCTTATTATTGTAGACATGATAGCGCTGGCCCTTTCTGAGTTTGTAAAACCCGTCTTCTAATATTATTGTATTTTTATCAACGCGTTCTGCACCTACTGTAGTGTGATTATCGCTCCACGAAATAGAACCCAAACTTTTAAATCAAGGCACCTAGAAATGAAAACTCGACTGCAAAATAGAAACCTAATATTATTTAGCGTTCCGATAAACGGGCAAATCACCATTTAAAATAAAATTTTAAATACTTGTTCTGAAATAAAATAATATTTTGAAAACTGTGACTTTTCTAGTTATAATTCTATTGTAGAAAATGTTAAACTCTTCAACGTTCTGACGAACCATCCACTTATAAGGTATCTTTAGAAACATTTGAAGATGAAAATAATAGAAATAACGTTTGTCATTTAGATATTCTTCAGACTTTAAGGTGAAAATGTGGAAAACATTCTTACTCAATCATACCCGCTAATGAAAAATTACAGTGGCAATGAATTAGCATATGAGCTAGCTACTAATGGATTTTTTGTATTCAAAAATGTAGTCAATAATGAGACTGTAGATATAGCAAAGACAAAACTTTTAGAAATCTACAACTCTGAAATTAATGAATATGGAGATGAATTTTTAAAGTCAACAGGCGAGCTGGGTCAACTCAGAGCTTTAATTTTAAAAGACAGCTTTTTTGAAAAATTTGTCCGGTCTGACTTCATAAATAAAATTTTAAACGATCATTTAACGCCAGCCGCAATTCTTCATTTGATAAATGGCATTGTCACTAAGGCTTCTGTTTCCCATAACCAAGCAAGCTTCCATAGAGACTTTCCAAAGCCTTTCTCCTCATCACGCCCTTTGAGTTTGAATATCTTCTACCCTCTTGTAGATTTTGATAAGAAATTTGGTGGTACTTATTTTTTGCCTGGAAGCCATAAATTAGAAGAGTTTCCATCAGAAGAAATTATAAAAAATTCAGCTGTTCAAATCAACTGTTCTGCAGGAGACGTTATAATTTTTGACTCAATGTTGGTCCATGCAGGAGGTAAAAATAGTTCTGATGAAGTTAGGTTTGCCATCAATACTCAGTTTACTTTTCCATTCATCAAGCAGCAAATTGATTTAGCTGAATACTATAAGTCAAAAAAACTCCACATGGATGAGGAGGTTGAACAAAGGCTGGGTTGTTGGTCGATTCCTCCAAAATCAACGAAAGAGTTTAGATTTGGAAAAAACGGCAAACGGACCTATCGTTCTGGACAGGGTTAGCAAAATGAAGAAAATTGAAAAAAATGTATACGAAATTTCTAAATCTTTTTTAATGGGTCCCTCTCCTGATGTTACCGAACTCCAAAAAATAATTACAGATCAAAATTTACTAATATTAAGAAATGACAAACCTCTTCATTTTTTCAGCCAACTAAAAAGCTATTTAACTTCCATTGGTCAATCTTCTTTACCTAATTATGAAGCAATAACGAAAACTAGCCCAAATTTTCATAGAATTAATAGAATTGACGAGAGGGCTTTTGTTAAAGGCTGTTTCCATCAATTCTCATTCTTTCCCTGGAACCAAGATATTTTTAACCTGTTTGATTGCTTTAGAGAGCAGTTCCACCTGAAAAATATGCTTTCTGATCATCATAAAGATAGCTTCTTAAATTCTAGTGAATCAGATTTTGTCGCGAGAATCGCAGCTCAATTTTATCCAAAAGGTGAAGGGTTTTTAAACCTTCACAAAGACCCTATAGACCGCCATCAACTCTGTGTTCCTACGCTGATGATGTCCCAAAAAGGCAAAGATTTTTTTGATGGTGGCAGTTATTTTTTAGACCAAAATAATAAAAAGATATTTGTGGAAGATTTTGCGAACATAGGCGATACTGTATATTTTGATGCCAACCTGGCACATGGTGTCGACTTAGTAGACCCTGATAGTAAAGTCCCTTGGCTAGAATTTTCTGGAAGGTGGATGTTATTACTTGCAACAAACAAAATACAATCGAGTAATGCTATCGCTAATTCAGTTGAAATTTAGGCGAATGAACCCCGAACATTTGATAATTACTCCAGATAGGTCTGTATGGTGGATGAGCTCTCATGTTTCGTCAGCCTTTTTAATGGCGCCGGACAATAGTGAGATGAGCGATATATTAAAATTAATTGTTACCGGCCGATGCAAAAGAGGTATGTCACGACTTGGAGAAATAACCCTAAACTATAATAGGGAAACCCAGGCCATATCTCTCAAAGAGATATCTGAGAGCCCACTCATTGAATTGGGGGAACTTGGGACGTTTGACCACCGAGGAATGTCCTACCCATTTTTTATAGAACATAAAAAACAAAGTTTCTTATTTTATTCTGGGTGGAAATTAACTTTAGACACAAAATTTGAGAACAACCTTGGGCTTTTGAAGTTTGACAAAACACAAAAAAAATGGCGGCGAATTTCACGAGCTCCAATTTTCCCATTAGACAATATAGACCCTTTAGGTATTGGCTCCGTTACATTAACATTTAATGACCATGACCAACTTTACTATATGTTTTATACCAGTTTTCTCTCATGGAAATCAGCTGGAAACCATGAATATACAGTGCGACTAGCAAGAACTAAAAATCTAGTTAACTGGGAAAAATCAAAAAAGACCTTAATCCAAAACAATGATGAACTTCATTCAATCTGTCGCGCAAACTTCTTCAGTGAAAGTATTGTTGTGTGTGCTCGAGGAAGCCAATACTCTCTCTATCAACTAAAAACAAAGGTGTCTCTCCATAATTTATTTAATGAATCAATCTCAATTTCTGAGTTTCAAAAAATTACCCCCAAAGTAAAGGAGAAAGGATTTTCAGAGGAGCAGTCATACCCTCATATTTCTAATGTGTTTGGCAAAACTTTTCTTTTATTTAACGGCTCTGGTTTTGGAAAATCAGGACTGTGTATTAAAGGTCTTTAGGATGTCGAGCCAAAATAAAATCTGCTTATTAGGAAGTTCAATTAGCCAATATCCACTTGCAAAATTTCTAAAATTAAGAAAAATTACATTTGACTATATTTCCAGCTATCCTTCGCACCCCTTCGACCGAGCGGGCGGCACTTTCATTAAGTGTGACTTAAAAAATACTGAGAAAGCCATACGCTTTTGTCGGTCAGGGGGATATGAGCGAGTATTGTCCATGGGCAGTGACATATGCTGTCGGCTTTTATCTTTGCTTTCTGATAAAAAAATAATATCAGAGAAATTTATTGTTCCCGTCGAACTTTATGATACTTTTTTTGATAAAAAAACTTTTCAAAGTGATTTTGACCACAGCAACCCAATTAAAAACTTAATAATTTCACTCAATGGCCCTTGGCCCGAAGAGCTTCAAAATTTTCTTAATACAAATGGAAATTGTATTGTTAAACCCGTCGATGCCTATGCAAGCAAAGGCGTTTCTTCTATTTCAAGCAATGAAGACTTTATTTCCATAACTCGAAAATCTTTTCAAAAAAGCCCCTCAAAAACTCTTTTAGTGCAGAAAACTATAGTGAAAGATGGGCTTCAAATTTGTGGGGATGGGTATATCGAAAATTCTAAAATCAAGTTCCTCAAACTAGGATTCAACAAATCCTATAACTCTGGATTTATACCATTGCTTGAAGCATTTCCTTCTTTTGAAATTGAATGCACCGAAGACATAAAAATAGAATTAACGAGCGTAATAAAAAATGCTGGAATAAAAAATAGTTTCTTTAATGTTGATATAATTATTTCAGACGGAAAAATACATGTCCTTGAAATCGCTTTAAGGTTAGGGGGAAATTGTATTTCCGATGCTATTTTTTACAGCACAGGAAAAAACCTACTCGATATTTATTTTTGTGGGCATCTTAAAAAAATTGCACACACTCCAATGCACTGCATAAATTTCATGCTCCATTCAAAAAAAGGGGGCTTTTTTGATAAAAAAATGATTTCACAATTTAGTGGCTTCAAAGAGCTAAACTGTTTTTTACAAAATAGTGATATTTTAGAACCTGTGATGAATAATAGTAAAACTTTTGGAAACTTAGTTTATGTTTTCAGTAATTATAAGAAATTTTCAGACGCTTTAGAAATCGGCACTGAGTTAGGGAACATTAATAAATGACCAAATACTTTGATTCGTTAACCCATCCTACAATTTCTGGTGATTGGTTTAAAAATGAGGATAGCTCTTTTTCAACTTTATTGAAATATATAGAAAATAATGAGAAAATTTTTAAGCTATGTGCTGTAAATAACCCTGTTTTTGGCTGTAGCAATAAAGTTTTCTTTCAAGAGTGCAAATTTTCTGAAAAACTCTATCCAGTTGCAAGAATTTCAGGGGAGGGTGACTTTTTAAAAGACATGGCTGATGCCACAAAGATAGGTTTTGAGGCTATAAAAATACATCCACGGCAGCTAAAAATCACTAATTTAGCAGATTTTGATAATCTTTTTCAGGTATGTGAGGCAGAAAATATCAAAGTGTTTTTCTGCTCTTATTACTACACTAATGATGGCTGTTACCCAGAGTTTGATTATTTGTTTCAGCTTTCACAAACAATGAATAAATTTCCGAATCTCAAACTGTTACTTTTACATGGAGGTGGGGTAAGACTTTTAGAGTTTATGGAATTCGTTCGACATCACCCAACTGTTCTTTTAGACCTTTCCCTAACAATGTTAAAGTATAAGGGTAGCTCAGTGGAGATGGATATTAAATTTGTTTTAAATCAATTTGACCGAAGGGTTTGTATTGGCAGTGATCATCCAGAATATTCAGTTTTAGCTCCCTTGGAATATGTCAGTAACTTATATCCAAGTTTGAATAAATCAAAATTTGACAACATCACTTGGTTAAACTTAGCTAAGTTCTTAGAAGTTAACGCTTAGATTCATTTTGCTTAGACTTAAATTCTTCTAACGCATTTTATTTTTGAATTTTATTTGCGGGTTGCAAAACTGTAATTTTTAGACACGCAGAAGAAGCTATATTGCAACCTCTTTTCGCTGCTGTAACTTATTAGTTAAAAAGACATGCCTATGCTACAAATTATTAACTCTTTAACTTTAAAAAATGCCTGATAAAGTTTAAAGAGAATTAGTATTTTTATAATAATTGAGACTATTTAACACAAGGAAGGAAATAACAAATTTGAAAGTTAAGCAAAATACTCAAAAGACAGATGGTCTACATTTTATTCTATCTGTACCTCTAATTTACCAAGCTATACAGTTTATTTTTAAACACGAACAGACTGAGAGAAGATTTTCAGATTTTATTGGAGAAAAAAGAAATAAAAGAATCTTGGATATCGGATGTGGTATCGGATTTGATAGTCAAAAATATTCGGATGCCTTTTCTTATACAGGCCTTGACCTGTCACAGAAATATATAGACCACGCGCGCCAATTCTATGGTGATTATGGAAGTTTTTATTGTTGTTCCGTAGATGAAATGAGCAACCTAAATTTGCAGAAATTTGATATTGTACTTTTAAAAGGAGTATTGCATCACTTGGCTGACGAACAAATCAATAATATGGTTAAAACCCTTAGAAATCATGTTACTCAAGGAGCTATTTTCGTGGCAGTTGACCCAACTTTTTATTCGGGTCAAAATTTTATAGCTAAGTGGTTGATCTCAAATGATAGAGGCAAAAATGTTAAAAACAAATTAGAATCTGCACATTTTTTAAAATCTTTGTTTGCTGATTTTCAATCTACTCATACAAAGCAATTTATTCCGCCATATGATAGGCTAATAGTAAGAGGGATTTTCAAAATTTAGACTTCGAAAAAGAAATTTCTTTATTGGTCCAGACGGTTATTAGTTGAACTTTTTTTCCACAGATAAAAATATTCTGTTTCTGCCTTCCAAAGTATAAAAAATCTTTTTCACATAACATGTCATCATTAGTTGATTTTTTTAGGTAGCTCTCATCGTAGGAGATGGGACGGTCCTTAATAAAATTCAAAGCAAAAAGTAAAGCAAATTTATTTTCCACTATAATCGGTATTTCTTTTTTATAAAGCGTATCCAGTTCTTTTAAATCATGAATGATATTTTGGTAGTCATGTCGTTCTATCCTTTTAGAGATTATCTTTTGAGCTTTATCAAAAGATAAAATAAATGAAAAAAATAAACACGAATACACTAGAATTCTGATGGCCTTATCACTAAAAAGTTTTTGCAGAATTACGTGTGCGTTTAGCTTTCCTTTTAATTTACTCATTGCGCAGATATCTCCCTGATAAAGACCCAAGAGCAGCACAGATAAAAATAGATAAATATTGAACGGAATACTTGGTCAATCCACCAGGATGATACGGCAACACATGAAATAATGAAACAAACCAAATAAGCACCCATGCAACTAAAAATAAATTGATGATGTTAAATGTATTTTTCACAAAATTAATAGAAAGAATAAAAGCCAAAATTATAAGAGGTGGTCCCAATTCTCGTAACGAGAAATAAATAATTTTAACGCTAGCTATTAAGTTCAAGACAAAATTATCTGATGTCGTTAATAGATTTTTAGACTGGTCAAGTGCTACTCCCAGCATTAATGGCCCGAATCCCCATATTTTGAGAATTATTGTATTTACACCAAACACCAATAAACAAGAAAAAACTGGAACCCATAATGCCTCACCTTTAGAGATTTCTATTAAAAATAATTTTACTTTTCTGAAGCTTAGAGAAATTGACTTATTTTCTGTAAACACTTGGATAAGCTTTTTATTACTCATCGCAATCATAAACATCGCTATCCCAATAACTCCTCCAACATGCATAAGAAGACTCATTAAAAATAGTAAAATTGACAAAACAATGCGAGACTTACTCAATAAGCCCATTGCCAACAATCCCATGCAGACGGAAAAACTGAATGGTGTTCCAGTAAGTATGTGGATGTTAGCAAAAATCGAGAACGCAAAAAATACAATTGAAATAGAAGTTTGAAAATTAGAAAGTTGAAAGACATTCCTAATGAAGTAGTAGAATGAAAAAAGCTGTAATGGCTGCAAAATAAAAGATAACACCACTATCGAAAAAAGTGGTTCTAGATTTAGTATTTTAGAAATCCACTTTAAAATTACCCCATAGAAGAGATGGTCTGCTACCGACTTTGACCATGCGTGGGCAAAGTAACGCTCAGCACTATCCTCTGATACATTTGGTAGAGAATTCTGCATCGCAGTTGTAGATGTAATATTCTTTCGAAATGGATCTTCAAAAATTGTCTGTGATGTGAGGCTGTAAACAAGGCTATCATCTACTTCAACAGGCAATTGTCTTTCGACTGCAATTGATGTCAGAATGAAAAGTCTGAAAAAAAGAAAAAACACACAAGCCAAAAAAATAAAGTAAACATGAGCCTGTTTTGACTTAAAACTATGATAAATGGCTTCAATCATTTTACCCTACAAAAGCTTAATAATTCTTAAAATTTCGAGACGGCTGAGTTTATATCTGATAAAAAACGTGACTTCGGTTAAATTGCGGCTAAAAAATTATTCCTATTGATATTGATTAGGGCACAAGCTCATCGCCCTGACATTAATTTCCAGCCACTTTATAAGAAAAGAAAATGCACCTAACTTACGCTCTAAAAAACAAATTGAAAAAGTTTATTTATTTTTCAATCTCAGGTTTACTTATAAATGCCGCAGGTTTTACGACATTTTTCATTTCAGTAAAAATTTTTGAAAATTCACCCACGCTAACAGTCTCATTAACGTCCCCATGTTTTATTCTAGTTTTATATTTTTGTCAAAGAAAGTATATTTTCATTCCAACAAGAACTTCAGGTAAAACGTTACCTCTCTATTTTCTTCTTCATTTTTTCAACTACTCCTCTCACCTTGTTTTAATCTACCTTTTTTGCGATATTCTGATGTTTGAACCTCTCATGTCTCAATTGACTATCATGGCGTTTTTGGGTTTTGTGAGCTTTTTTCTGACAAAAATGTTATTCGAATATAAATAAAAAGAGATAAATATTGTCATCTAGGAAATATTCATGATTAGCTCTATTTTCAAATTCTATATTTAGGAAAAAAATGAAAATTCCTTTTAATAAGCCTTATTTTTTTGGGGACCCACTTAAGTATATCGAAGACTCGATTACCCTTAAGTTTGCATCTGGTGATGGTTTTTATACAAAAAAATGCGAGAAACTTATCGAAGAAAGCAAAGAATTTCTAAAGGTAATGATTACGCCATCTTGCACAGCTGCTTTGGAAATGAGCGCCCTACTTTCTATGGTAAAACCTGGTGATGAGGTGCTTTTACCATCCTACACTTTTTCGTCGACAGCAAATGCATTTGCCTTGAGGGGAGCAAACCTAATTTTTGTCGACTGCAGTAAGGACACATTTAATTCTGAATTAACTCACTACGAACAGGCAATTTCAAAAAATACAAAATTTTTGATACTTGTTCATTATGGTGGAGCTTGTGCAGATATTGGCCCGATACTTGACCTTGCCAGAAATAATAATGTTTTGGTTATCGAGGATGCTGCTCAGAGTTATAATGCCTATTATGACAACGGTCCTCTGGGAGGTTTTGGGGCACTAGGATGTATAAGTTTCCATGAAACAAAAAACCTTAGAGCAGGAGAAGGTGGTGCACTTGTAATTAATCAACCAGAATTAATTGAAAAGGCTCACATTATCAGAGAAAAAGGCACAAATAGAAATGCCTTCCTGAACAAAAAGGTTTCAAAGTATAATTGGGTAGACATAGGGTCATCATTTCTTATGAGTGATTTGAATTCTGCATATCTTTTCAGCCAATTAATTTGTGCAGAAGAAATAACTGACAAGCGTCTGAAATCATGGAAACTTTACTCTGAGTTGTTGACAGACTTGGAACAACAGCAAAAGATTTATTTTCAAAGATTTTCGCCAAGAGTGATTACTAATGGACATATCTTTGGCATTTTACTTAATAAAAGGTTTTGTCGGGACGATATTATAAAAAAACTGGCAGAGCATGGAATAGAAGCTACGTCTCATTACGAACCTCTTCATTCTTCACCGGCGGGGATTTCTTTTGGTAAAACGCGAGGTTTTCTGAATGACACAGATGATGTTAGCCAACAAATTTTGCGCTTACCTCTATTTTTTAATATTTCCGTTGAGGAGCAATATTTTGTAGCTGAAAAATTAGCAGTTGTGCTCGCATAATTTCAAGCAACTTCTCACTAGGGGATGCGTATGTTATCCAAAAAAGACTAGCTTTAAATAAATATGAACTGACCGCTAAAAATTTGGTAAGCCTATCACATCAGCCATACTTTTATTTCAGAAAGAAACTTTTGTTACTTAAAACCAGATTTATTTAACAATAAATTAATAGGAGGAATATTTTTGAAAAGAAAAGGAATAATCTTAGCCGGAGGCAATGGAACACGCCTTCATCCAATTACAAAAGCCGTATCCAAACACCTTCTTCCGGTTTATGACAAGCCAATGATTTACTACCCTCTTTCCACGCTACTCCTTGCAGGCATCAAAGAAATATTAATCATAACAAATCCAAGAGATACATCATCGTTTAAGGCACTATTGGGCGATGGATCGGATTGGGGAATTACAATAGCCTATGCAGAACAGTTAGAACCTGCTGGTGTTGCAGAAGCATATTTGCTAGCAAAAAATTTTCTGGGTGGATGCGCTTCTGCTCTGATTTTAGGTGATAATTTTTTCTATGGGAATAATTTCAGTGATATGTTGCAGTCGATTGCAAACTCAGATGATGAATGTTTTATCTTTGGATACAGTGTAAGCGAACCTGAACGATATGGTGTTCTAGAACTGTCTCAAAATAATGAGATTTTGAGGATTGAAGAAAAACCGTTAAACCCAACATCTAATATTGCAGTTACAGGTCTATATTTCCTAGATAATAGAGCACCAGAGATGGCTAAATCTTTGGTTCCGTCAAGCAGGGGTGAATTAGAAATAGCTGACCTTTTAAACCTTTATGCAAAAACTGGCCGTTTAAAGCACAGAATGCTGGGCCGTGGGTTTGCTTGGATAGACATGGGAACGCCCGAAAGCCTTTTGGAGGCATCTGGCTTTATTAGAACAATTCAAAAACGGCAGGGCCTTCAGATTGCATCAATTGATGAAATAATAAATATTATGTAATATATTTAGTATCGATAATTTTTTTAATGGCAATCGAGGCAATTTCACATAATCAAGAATTTTGAAGATTTAAAGCTGATAAGATTGTATAATATGTCGGAGCGCTGAAAAGATATCTTAGAAAAGGCTACAAAAACCACCTAAGAAATCTGGTTAAATTATATTGTATTAATAAACTTAGGGTAAATTAGAATGGTTGTTTTGGTAACAGGCGGTTCTGGTTTCATCGGCACTAATTTTATCTCAAAATTACTGGAAGAAACATCATACAAAGTCATTAACTATGATGCACTAACTTATGCAGCTAACGTTGATACCCACTTAGATATTGCTACTAACGACCGCTATCAGTTTGTTCACGGCAATATTCTAGACCAGAGCCTATTTGCAAGCACTTTGCAGAAATACAAACCTAATATTGTTGTTCATATGGCGGCAGAGAGTCATGTTGACAGGAGCATAACTAGCTCATCTGATTTTATTCAGACCAACATAACTGGTACAGCAAATATTTTAGAATCAACTTTGTCCTTTTGGAAAAAACTGACTAGCGTAAACTCAAAAAAATTTA
>Ga0115008_10003617_pt1 | contig 12801 bp, 12 predicted proteins | sample FraStrMetagenome_FD_87164 | JGI IMG/M metagenome (GOLD analysis project Ga0115008, IMG submission 87164) | Marine eukaryotic phytoplankton communities from Arctic Ocean - Fram Strait ARC3M Metagenome | ecosystem: Environmental > Aquatic > Marine > Oceanic | place: Fram Strait | collected...
CAATGAAGGCGTCGAGATGCATTAGGCTCTCAGCGGAAGGCGCACCAAATTCATTGATGGCACCACGGATCATGTTTTGATACCCTTCCTGGCCGATATCAGCGCGTGCAGCCCCTATGATGCGCGCATCAGCGGGCATTTGGCCGGCACAAAACCTGCGAAACAGCCCTGGTAGTATTTTTCTACGGGCCAAATCACCAGTGCCACCGAAGATGACAAGATCGAACGGATCAACGGGAATTACTCGGGAGACCATGGACGGATCCTCTGAAATGTTTGCGCTAACGGTGCTGTACAACGGCTCGCTGCCCCTGTCCACCTTATAGGGCACGATCAATTCTCTGTCAGCATGTTTCAATAATGCTTTTTTATGCGCCACGCCGTATTATGTAAGTAACAAGCGATGCTGCTTAAAATTTCAGGGAGCGACACCTATGGCCCATCTCGATAAATTCTCCGACCCCAATATGACCGCAAAAGGTGAGGCGCGCGCGCGGGTGGGCCTAACCCATCCTGAGACGCTGTGGTTCAACACCGGCACTCTTTGTAATATTGAATGCGTAAATTGCTATATTGCCAGCAGCCCCACCAATGATGCGTTGCTGTATATCACCGCCGATGAAGTGAGAGACTATCTGCAACAATTGGTCAACCGAAACTGGCCCGTGCGCGAGATTGCTTTCACCGGTGGTGAACCTTTCATGAACCCACAAATGATTGATATCGCAAAATATAGCCTCGCTGCCGGCTACGAGATCCTTATATTAACTAATGCCATGCTGCCGATGATGCGCAAACGGGTCAAACAGGGGCTTGTGGAACTCAATGCCGCCTACCCCGGCAAGCTTACTCTGCGAATTTCGCTCGACCACTTTGATCGCTCCAACCATGACACTGAGCGCGGCAAGGGTGCGTTTAACAAAACGCTGCAGGGCATGAACTGGCTGCGCGATGTCGGCATCCGCATGCATGTCGCTGGCCGCACCATCTGGGGCGACACTGAGGCGACCAGCCGCGCCGGTTACAGCGCGCTTTTTGCAAAGAACGGATATGATATTGACGCCCATAATCCCGGCGCCACCGTGCTGTTTCCTGAGCTGGATGAACGTGTCGAAGTGCCAGAAATAACCACAGCCTGCTGGGGAATTTTGGACAAAGATCCAAAAAGTTTAATGTGCGCCTCTTCGCGCATGGTGGTCAAACGAAAGGGCGCCGCGAGTCCAGCGGTTTTGGCCTGCACGCTTTTGGCCTATGAGGCGGAATTCGAATTGGGCACCACTTTGCAAGAGGCGGAACAAGACGTCGCGCTCAACCACCCACATTGTGCTAAATTCTGTGTGCTCGGTGGTGCCAGCTGCTCGGCCTAGGCCTCAAGCTCTGCATCCCAATACAGAAAATCAACCCAGCTTTCATGCAGATGGCCCGGTGGGAATTTTCGCCCAAGATTGCGTAATTCTTCGGCCTGTGGTTTGCGGATCGGCTTGCGCAAATGCAGGCCCGACTGTCTCAGACTGCGGGACCCTTTTTTCAAGTTACATTTAGAGCAAGCCGCTACCACATTCTCCCAACTGGTGCGCCCCCCGCGCGTGCGTGGCACCACATGATCAAAGGTTAAATCCCCGCGCGCGCCGCAATATTGGCAAGAAAACTCATCGCGCAGAAATAGATTGAAGCGCGTAAAGGCCACAGTGCGTTGCGGTTTGACATAATCGCGCAGCACAACCACCGAAGGAATACGAATTTCTGTTGTGGGCGAACGCACAATATCATCGTATTCGGCAACAATTTGCACCCGGTCAAGCCAGGCCGCCTTCACCGCATCTTGCCAACTCCACAGAGACAGCGGGTAATAGGACAAAGGGCGATAATCTGCGTTTAGAACCAAGGCCGGCCGCTGCGCCGACACAGCCGCTTCTTTCACAAATTGCGTTCTAAAGTCTCCAGTCATAGATGGCGCCCTGTTCGATACATGGGTGCACTATATCTGGGGAAATCAAACAGGCAACCCCTGTATCTGGTGTGCGCCTATCGCTCCATACCCAGTTGTTTTCGCATAAAAGCCAAAGCCACCTGCAGCCCATCTGGAGCGATTCCATGGCCCGTTCCTTTCATGACATGGGCATAAACCTCTTTGAAAGCTGCGGCCTCCAAAGACTCGGCCGCATGAGGCAATGCGTCAATGGGCACAACCTCATCTTCATCGCCATGCACCAGAAGGATTGGCATTTTGGATTGCACTTCATCTTGCAATGCCTCCGCCTGAAGCAACCGGCCCGAAAAAGCCACGATCCCAGCCACCGGATCTTCGCGCCGTGGCGCCACATGCAGCGCCATCATAGTGCCTTGCGAAAACCCAAAAATGACCACTTGTTCAGGTAGGAGATCATAGTCTACCATCACCCCATCCAAATAGGCATTTAAGTCGTCTGACGCCGCTCGCAGACCATTGGCGGCATCTTCTTCTGAAGATCCATCAATCCAAGGGATGGGAAACCATTGCAGACCCATGGGCGCTATAACGGTCATCTCTGGTGCATCGGGCGCGAGAAATAATGCGCCCGGCATATGTTCCGCTAACACCTCCGTCAGCCCCATCAGATCGGCACCATTGGCCCCGTAGCCATGTAAAAAGATGACCGCTGAGGTGACAGCGCCGTCTTGATCCTGTGGCAACTGGCTCATTGATTTCAAAACCCGTGTCATCCGATCCCCTCTCGCGATTTGTAATCTCTGTAATAGGCCCATAACAGACGCGCCGCAACGGCTCTGAACGGCGCCCAATTTTCAGCCAAGGCGCACATTTCTTCCTCGCTTGGGCGTTTCGGCAGATGAAACACCTGCCTTGCCGCCTCTTGCAGGGCCAAATCCCCATGTGGAAAGACATCCGCCCGGCCCAGGGCTTGCAACGCATAAACCTGGGCTGTCCACCGCCCAATGCCTGTAATGGCGGTCAGGCGGGCCACCACTTCCGCATCGGGCAAAGCCGCCAAGCCCTCAAAATCAAGCCCGCTAAGGGCCAAGGCCTTTGCATAGCGGATTTTGGAGCGAGACAGGCCCAAGCGCGCCAAATGCAACGCACTGGCCTGCACCATTGCAGTCTCACAGCATAGGCCGGCCACCTGAATACGCTCCCAAATCGCAGCCGCTGAGGCCACCGAGACCTGTTGACTGATGATGGCCTGCAGCAAGCTGGCAAAACCGGGTGGTTTGCGCCTCAGAGGAATGGGGCTGCATTTTTCATGAATGGCATAGAATTCAGAAATGTTGAGCTGGGCCACTGCGCGATCAATATCAACCGCACTGGAGATTGTTATCATGTCCATTGCGCCAACCAAGTCTCCGCCAGTGATCGTTCGGATAGGCATGGCCCAGCCGTGCAAGGAGGGCGTGCAATCATCAATACTTTGAGCCCCACAGCCCGCGCCGCATCCAATTTAGTGCGGCTGGCAGCACCGCCAGCATTTTTGACCACAAGCACATCGACATTAAGACGGCGAAACAACGCCTCCTCATCTGCCATGGAAAATGGCGGACGCCCGATCAGATAGTCGCCGTTGGGCCAAGGAAACGCACCCTCAGGTGGATCAATTTGCCGGCAGATCAACTGCGCATGCCCGAGATTGGCAAACTTTGGTAGACTTTGCCGCCCCGTGGCCAGAAACACCACCGCACCCGGAGCGATATGCGCAGCAGCCTCTGTCTCATCGCGCAAAGAGATCCAATGATCGCCCGGTCCAGGCTGCCACGCCGGCCGCTCAAAACGCGCATAGGGCAGACCAATTTCGCAGGCGATCTCATAGCTGCGCAGGGTGATTTGATGGGCGAACGGATGTGTGGCATCCAAAACAGTGCGAATCTCATGGCGTTTCAAAAAAGCACGAAAGCCATCACCGCCGCCAAAACCACCATGATACGTGGGCACAGCCAACTGTTTTGGCTGGCGCGTCGCCCCGGCTAAGCTCGCGCAGGCGGCAATATTGTGATCTGCGCAGAATTGGGCCAATTGCCGGGCATCGCCCGTACCTGCGAGGATCAAGACCGTCATGACTGCGCCAATATCTGACCTGTGCGATCGATAACCACGCAATCCACTGTTATATCGGCGCTTTGCAGAATGGATTGGCAATTGGCTAAGGCAGATTGTGACACCCATTGGGCCATATCCGGACCAGCCAGCGCATAGGCCTCAAGCGCGGTATTAGCCTTGGCCAGACCCGGTTGATTAAAAACCTGCGCCAGACCGCTGAAATCCACCTGGGATCGGGCGGAATGCAAATCGCGTGCGCCCTGCGCCAATTTGGTCATCTTGCCGATGCCGCCGCCGATGGTCAGCCGCGCAACCGGGTTGCGCCGCAAATATTTCATCAACCCACCGGCAAAATCTCCCATATCCAGCATCGAGGTATCGGGCAAGCCATGCAGCGCCTGCACCGCGCGCTCAGAGGTTGCACCTGTACAGCCAGCCACATGCGGCGCCTCACAAGCCCGCGCGACATCAATGCCGCGGTGAATGGAAGCGATCCAGGCGGCACAGGAAAATGGGCGCACGATCCCCGTCGTCCCCAACACCGACAGACCATTTAAAATACCCAGTCTCGGGTTCCAGGTTTTCAAGGCCAAAGCCTTACCACCCGGGATGCGAATTGTAATGTCGATATCGGGCGCTTGATCGTAACGGACAGCCAAATCCTCCACCTCAGCCTGCATCATTTGTCGCGGCACTGGATTGATCGCGGGCTCTCCAACAGCGATCGGCAATCCTGCCTTTGTTATCGTGCCGACGCCGTCGCCCGCATGAAAGCACACACCGCCAGAGGAGCGCGCCACCCGCGCAATTATTAATGCGCCATGGGTGACGTCCGGATCATCGCCGGCATCCTTAGTAATGCCGATTTCCACCCAATTTGCCGTCACTTCCCGATGCGCGATTTTGAAGACCGGATTCTCGCCTTTTGGCAGGGTGATTTGCACCTCTTCCAATTGCTCGCCACCCCATAGGGCGCATAGCCCCGCGCGCACGGCTGCGGTGGCACAAGCGCCGGTCGTCCAACCGCGACGCAAAGGGGGGGATTCACGGGTCTTCATTGCGCCACTATAGCAGGGCAATTCATGCCGCCAATCACAAAGCGCGTGTCGCTTGTACTCTATTCTCTCCGATGAATTTTCGCCATAAAGGGACCTATGAGCGATTCACTTCCCCTTCCACTAACGGCATGGCCCGAACTGCGACCCGGCTGGGTATGGCTTTGCGGTGCGGGACCTGGCGATCCAGGCCTTCTTACTCTGCATGGGCTCAACGCTTTGCGCCAAGCCGATGTCGTTGTCTATGATGCTTTGGTTAGTGAAGATATTTTATCCTGGGCGGGCAATGCCGACTTGATCTATGCGGGCAAGCGGGGCGGCAAGCCTTCGGCAAAACAGCGCGATATCTCGTTGCATTTGGTGGAGCTGGCCCGCGCGGGCAAACGCGTGCTGCGGCTCAAGGGGGGTGATCCTTTCGTCTTTGGCCGGGGCGGCGAGGAAGCACAAACGCTGGTGCAGCATGGGGTGCCCATCCGCATAATTCCCGGAATTTCGGCGGGAATCGGTGGACTGGCCTATGCGGGAATTCCCGTAACCCACCGAGACGTCAACCAATCGGTCACATTTGTGACCGGCCATGATCAAACCGGTGACACACCCGGATCACTCGACTGGAACGCTATCGCGCGAGGTAGCCAAGTCATCGTGATCTACATGGGCATGAAACATATCGCCCAGATTACACAACGGTTGATGGAGGCTGGCCGCAGCGCGTCTGAACCTTTGGCCTTTGTCACCTCTGCCACCTTAAAGCAACAAAATGTAGTCGAAAGCACCGTCGGCACAGCCGTGGATGACGCCAAGGCTGCTGGCGTTGAGCCACCCGCGATTATCTGTATCGGACGCTCCGTGCTTATGCGGCAGGTCTTGGATTGGCAATCTTTCGAGGCCGGCGCCGCACCGCGCAATCTGGATCCTTTGGATCGTGGGCGCCCTGCGGAAAGCGCATGAACCGCTTTATGATTGCAGCGCCAAGTTCGGGCGCCGGCAAAACCACGGTGTCGCTTGCCCTTATGCGGCTTTTGCAGCGCGCGCAGATAGAGTTTCAGCCAGCAAAATCAGGCCCTGATTATATAGATCCTGGTTTTCATTCCGTGGCCGCAGGCACCCCTTCCGTGAACCTAGACGCCTGGGCTATGCCAGCAGATCTGATCCGCACCCTGGCCGGGTCGGGCGGCTTGGTGGTTGAGGCCGCTATGGGGTTATTTGATGGCGCGGGCAAGGCCGGGAGAGGTTCCGCTGCAGATTTAGCTCACATTTTGGATATCCCAGTGATCTTGGTTGTAGATGCTGCCAAAACGGCCCATTCTATCTCCGCGTTGGTGACAGGGTTCAGAGATTATGATCCGCGGGTGACATTTGCCGGTGTGTTTCTCAATCGTGTCGGCAGCGCGCGCCACCTCGAAATGCTGACACAGGCTTTGAACCGGCAGAATGTCAAAATATTTGGACATTTAATGCGATCCGAAACCTTTGCCCTGCCGCAACGTCATTTGGGCTTGGTTCAAGCAAATGAAATTGATCAGCTGGAGCCTTGGATCAATCATATTGCCAAAGCGCTACAACCCAGCTTGGATTTGGCGGCGCTTACAGAGCTGAGCGGACCGGCTTGGTCGCCCCAAACCACCCTGCCCGGGCCACCGGTACAACATATCGCCATTGCCGCGGACCGCGCCTTTGCGTTTCGCTATCCCCACCAATTAAAAGGTTGGCGTGACGCCGGAGCGCAGCTGTCTTTTTTCTCGCCGCTGGCCGATCAGCCAGCGCCCAAAACGGCGCAATACATTTTCCTGCCCGGCGGCTATCCGGAGCTCCACGCCGGGCAATTGGCCGGTGCAGAACAGTTCAAAGCTTCGCTTGCGTACCATGCGGCGGTCGGAACGCCCATCTATGGCGAATGTGGCGGCTATATGGTCCTTGGCAACGGGTTGGTCGATGCAAACGGGCAGCGCCACGAAATGCTTGGACTTTTGCCTCTGGAAACTAGTTTTCAACAGCGCAAATTGCATCTGGGCTATCGTCAATTGACACCCTTGAGTAACCATTTCAACGCTTCATTAATGGCCCATGAGTTTCACTACGCCAGCACGTTAAAAGCTGCAGGCCCAGCACTCTTCATGGCGAAAGATGCAGATCACGCTGATTTGGGCGAAATGGGGTTGCACATCGGGCGTACTTGCGGTTCGTTCGCGCACATCATTGCAGGGCATTGAAACCCAAAGGATGCTATTATGACACAAGTCCTCCCCGACGACCGTCTGGCCAAGCGCAATGTGACGGTTCTCGTCGCCGCTCAAGCTATTTTGGGCGGGCAGATGCCAATGATCTTTGTCGTGGGCGGATTGGCGGGCGGTATGTTAACGGACAATCCTTGTTTCGCGACCTTGCCAATTTCTTTAATCGTCTTTGGTTCGATGACCACGGCGCCCTGGCTGTCGCCCTTGATGCAGAAATATGGCCGTAAAACCGGGTTTTTTATCGGAGCCATTGCCGGCGCGTTGGGCTCAGCGGTGTCGGCCTATGGGCTCTATGTCGCGTCCTTTGCAATATTTCTTCTCGGTTCATATATATCGGGCATTTATATGTCCGCGCAGGGATTTTACAGATTTGCCGCAACCGATACCGCTTCGGACAGTTTCCGCCCCAAGGCCATTTCCTTCGTCATGGCCGGCGGTTTGATCTCAGCCATCCTTGGACCCCAGCTTAATAAATTAGTGCAGGATTCTTCTGTTGTTCCATTTCTCGGCAGTTACATGGCCATCATAGCGCTTAACGTAGTGGGCATGTTCGTGTTTTTGCTACTGCGTCTCCCCAAAGGCACGTCTAAAGAATCAACCGCAACCCTCGCGCCGCGCAGCCGTATGCAGCTGTTGCGAGATCCGTCTATTTTGGTCGCTATCGCCTGCGGTATGGTGGCCTATTCTTTGATGAATTTGGTCATGACCTCAACGCCTCTTGCTGTTGTTGGTTGTGGTTTAACTAAGAACAACGCCAACGATATAGTTTCGGCCCATGTGGTCGCAATGTTCCTGCCCTCGTTCTTTTCCGGCCATCTCATCAACCGGTTTGGTGTAGAAAAAATCATGGGCGTTGGACTGCTGATCCTTGGATCGGCTGGCATAGTGGCCCTGAGCGGTGTGGAACTTGGGAATTTCTATGCCGCACTAATTTTACTAGGGGTTGGCTGGAATTTTGGTTTCATCGGCGCCACCACCCTGCTGACCCGCGCCCATGCCCCGCATGAAAGAGGCCGGGTGCAGGGGATGAATGACGCCATCGTCTTTGGCTGCGTCACCATCGCCTCCATTGCTTCCGGTGGCTTGATGAATTGCAGCGGCGGCTCTGTCGTGCAGGGGTGGGCCGCGGTGAATTACGCGATGGTGCCGTTTCTATTGCTGGCCGGCGCAGCTTTGCTTTGGTTGGTCATAACTAACAAACGCACCGCGTAAACTGGATTTTATCGGCAGCGCCAAGCCAGCCACCCCCGCGATAGGACAGCGCCAATGCGAAAATCTGGGATCGCACCGATTTCTACAACGCTTGGATATTTCCGAACGAACCCTAATGCCCTTCGACAATGGGCCGTTTCAATCAACGCTGGTGAGGAGATAAAATCACTCGTCATATCCAGCGCTTGGATGCAGAGATCTCGGTAGATATGGAGTTTTTGATCTTCCGCCCAAACTGGTGTTTTGCGCTCAATCAACGCGGGAACCCCGCGCAGAAACCGCGCCAGCCCAAGCTGCGTCGCATGCGCTTTTAGGGCAGAGAGATCCTCAGGCAGATGATCCAAAGCCTCAAGTGCCGCGAGCATCGGCCCCAGCGTGATCGTCTGAACATGGGACAACACATCCCCCACTGTATTAAACCCTTCTTTATAGATGTCCCAACGACGAGCCAAAACCATTGCATCAAGCGCCTCGGCCCCCTTGGGCCCCAAGACTGGCGACAAAGCGTCGACAACCTCATGTTTGCGGGGCGTGCCAGTCTCTATCTCCTCAAATACATCACGCCACCATTGTAGGCGCATTTCTGCAATCATGGGCTCTTGCGTCAACCAAGGTGCCCGCGCCACCTCTACAGAAGCGGCATAAATCGGCAAGAGTACCGCACGCGCGGTAAGGGGCGCCGCCATGGTGGCGGCGAAACGTTCGGGATCCGCACGCGCGACCAGGTTGGCGCAAGCCTGAAGACTCATTCGAGCAAATCCGGGTTGAAGACCTCGGTAATCACCGCCTCCGACAGACCGCCGGGCTTGTCGACAACTTCAACGCCCGCAGCGCTCAATTGCGCGCGTATCGCGTCCGCCGCGGCAAAATCGCGCGAGGCCTTGGCTTGCCTCCGCGCTTCAACCAGCGCCTCCACCCGCAAAGCCACACCGCCAACGGCCTGTTTGGAACGCCACCAAGTCTCATCTGCGCCCAAAAGGCCCAAAAATTGACCCGCCGCGAGAAGTGCAGCAGCATCGCCAGCTTTGGCCAATTCATGCATTCTTGCCAAAGCCCCTGGTGTGTTCAGATCATTGGCCAAATGTGCCAGAACATCAGAATCCAAACCCGCCTGTGCTGCCCCTTGCACCAGCTCATGCCATTTGCGCAAAGTGCGAGAAGCCTCTTTAGCCTTCTTTTGTGTCCAATCCATTGGCTTGCCATAATGGGTTGACAGCAGAACAAAGCGGATCACCTCGCCAGGAATATCCTGATCGAGCAAATCGCGTACAGTGAAAAAATTGCCCAAGGATTTGGACATTTTCTTACCCTCGACCTGCAGCATTTCGTTGTGCATCCAGATTTGCGCAAAACTGCCCTCAGGATGAGCACAGCAACTTTGCGCTATCTCATTCTCATGATGAGGAAACAGCAGATCATTACCGCCACCATGAATATCAAAACTGTGGCCAAAAAGCTCATAGGACATAGCCGAGCATTCGATATGCCAGCCCGGGCGTCCACGTCCCCAAGGGCTTGGCCAGCCCGGCGTTTGCGCATCAGAGGGCTTCCATAGGACAAAATCCATAGGATCGCGCTTATAGGGGGCCACTTCCACCCTTGCGCCAGCAATCATGTCATCCACACTCCGGCCCGATAGGGCGCCATAATCCGGGCAGCTGTTCACATCAAACAGCACATGTCCCTCGGCCGCATAGGCATGGCCCTTCGCGATGAGATCCTCCGACATAGAAATCATTTGCGCAATAAAATCGGTGGCGCGCGGCATAACCGTAGGCACAAGAGCCGCCAAGGCGCCCATATCTGCTAAATACCAGCCAATGGTTTCTTCAGTTATCTGCCCAATGGCGCGCCCAGTTTCGGCCGATTTCGTGTTTATTTTATCGTCAATATCGGTGAAATTGCGCGCATAGATGACATGCGCGGCGCCATAGACCTCGCACAGCAAGCGAAACAGGCTGTCAAACACAACTACCGCTCGGGCGTTGCCCAAATGTGCGCGATCATACACCGTTGGCCCGCACACATACATACGCAAATTCTTTGGATCCAAGGGCACCAAAGGCTCTTTGCGGCGGGTTTTGCTATTATGCAGCTTGATTTGGATCATCGGGCATGTCCTAGAGTTACGGAAGGCACGGAAAAGAAGTGGCGCGCTGCTACGATAAGGCGCGCTTTACTGCGGCAGTGATATTATGTTCAACAACGCCAAATCATATGGCCTCTATATCGCTGTGAACCTCGTGTTTCAATTGCTCAAAACCAATTTGACGAATCTATCGGCTTCAGGCCAAGTCACGGGATGGAAATCGCACACCGCATGACCGCCCTGACCGGCGATGGATCCGATGGCTGGGATGTTTTTTACAAGGCGCGGGCTTTGAAAAATCAAGGCAATCCGATCATTGAGTTGACCATCGGGGAGCATGACATTCGCACCCATATGGACATACTGGCTGCAATGGGCCGGTCCGCCAGAGGTGGTCACACGGGCTACGCAGCTGTGCCCGGCACGGAGGGTCTGCGCGCCGCTGTTGCCCGCCGCATTGAGGCGCAGAGCGGCGTTTCCACAACTGAGGAAAATATTTTGATTACGCCCGGCGGGCAATCGGCACTTTTTGCCGCCCATATGGCCGTACTCAACCCCGGAGATATAGCGCTATATTGCGATCCCTATTATGCTACCTACCCCGGCACGCTACGCAGCACTGGCGCTTTGGATCGTACGATCCCATGCGATCCAGCGCATGATTTTCAGCCACGCGCGGCCGATCTTGAGTCTGCGGCCCAAGGTGCGCGATCTTTGTTGGTCAACTCGCCCAACAATCCGACCGGGGTGGTCTATGACCGTGCCACATGGGAGGCCATCGCAAAAACCAGTATCGCCCATGATCTTTGGCTCATCTCCGACGAGGTTTATGACACCCAAGTCTGGCAGGGTGAACACGTAAGCCCCCGAAGTCTGCAGGGCATGCAAGCGCGCACATTGGTGATTGGTTCGATGTCAAAGAGCCATGCCATGACCGGAAGCCGGATCGGTTGGATTTGTGGGCCGATACCTGTGATCGAACATCTGACCAATTTTGCCACCCACACCACCTATGGTGTGCCAGGCTTTATTCAAGATGCCGCAGAATTTGCACTCTCCCAAGGCCAAGAGTTAGAGGACGAGGTGGCCGCGCCCTTCCGGCGGCGACGGCGCATCGCCCTTGATCTCGTAGCGCAGCAAAACCTTGTGCGTGTTGTACCCTGCTCGGGCGCAATGTATTTGATGCTAGACATGCGCGCCACCGGGCTGAGCGGTGAGACTTTCGCCCAGGCCTTGCTCGATGCACATCAAATTGCCGTCATGCCTGGCGAGAGTTTTGGCCAGGCCGCCGCCGGTCACATCCGCGTGGCCATGACCGTTGCCGATGACCAGTTTTCCAAGGCACTCACGGTTTTATTATCCTTTGCCGCTGAGTTTGACGACAACAAAAGACGTTTTTGAACCATAAGTCGCAAATGGAAAAGATTGTCGTTTTGGAGTTTTCCAATCTAACGCATGATTTCGAGATTTAAGACAGACAGCTGGGTCTTTAAACTCACGGTGCGCACGATTGGGGCGAGCCGAGGACGTGCGGCGCGCGGGCGGCCAGTGCTCTGCACGAGCCTGCTTATTTACTCTCAACACTACTTTTAGGATTTCACCATGACAGATACCCAAAACCGCCGCGCTGGTGGCCGGGCTGCGCGTAAAGCGGCCAGAGCTGCTCCCCTATCCGAAGCAATGCGTCCCGTCCGCCCCGGCATGCAAGGCGGTACTTATAAACCACTTAGTAAATTGGATATGGAGCGTATTAACGAAGCGGCGCTCTGCGCCCTTGAAGAGATCGGTCTGGCCGATGCGCCGCAATCCGGCATCGACATTATGGTCGGCGCCGGGGCTATTCTTGGGGATGATGGGCGGTTGCGTTACCCGCGTGCTTTGATCGAAGATATGCTGGCCAAAGCCAATCGCGAAATCACTCTTTGTGCGCGTAATCCGAAACACGATCTGCACCTCAGCGAAAAGAAGGTCCATTACGGCACCGCTGGTGCCGCGGTGCATATGGTTGACGTGCAAAGCCGCAGTTACCGCGAATCCACCGTCCGCGACTTGCACAATGCAGCACGCATTGTGGAACATTTGGACAATATGCATTTCGTGCAAAGACCGATGGTCTGCCGCGATATTCTCGACAATCGAGAGATGGATCTCAACACAATATATGCTTGCGCCACCGGTACG
>Ga0115008_10003618_pt1 | contig 12800 bp, 13 predicted proteins | sample FraStrMetagenome_FD_87164 | JGI IMG/M metagenome (GOLD analysis project Ga0115008, IMG submission 87164) | Marine eukaryotic phytoplankton communities from Arctic Ocean - Fram Strait ARC3M Metagenome | ecosystem: Environmental > Aquatic > Marine > Oceanic | place: Fram Strait | collected...
CCAAGAGCAGTGAAGAAACGTCCTTCCGCTCAAGATGGTGACCAGGCCGTTTTGATTCAACGGATTCCAAGCCCCCGCCCAAAGAGCACCGCAACTAGCTTTAGCATCGATCATCTGAATTAGTTTCGGTTCAGAATGGTGGAATACATATTTTATTGGAATGGCTTTGTAGATTTGAAGAAAATTTCAGCCTTTTATGAAAGTTGGTGCAGTTTTAGAGGGTGCATCAAGGAGCATGTATGAGATTCTTATTTCATTGTGTGATTTTGCGTTGATGGCGTATTCTAGTGCAACCTTAAAGGCGTTAGATAGAATTTTCTTCCTTGATATCAAGCTTGACCTTTTTCAACTCTCTTTCAGATAATATCAGAATATTTTCGGTATCAAGCTGGAAGCTCTTGCTCCCGCTAGTACTCTGAATATTTCCCACGCCATCATTTGTTCGACAGTAGCTCAGTTTCGCTCTGATGTGCTCCAAAAGTTTTTCTGCCCAAGCTTTGACCTCATTCTTCGCTCTTGGCGTTTTCGCCAGTTTAAAGGCACATGCGATTTCGTCAACAAGTTTTCTACAGTGGTCAATCTCATGTTTCAAAGCAAGAGGTGAGAGACTCATATTACTGCCAGTATTATCCGAAAAATCAGAAGCGAACTGTTGACGAGCTCTATTAATGAAGTCATCGTGAAACTCAGATTAGTTAAAAATAAGTACCTTGAAACTGGTTCAACTTCGATTATATGATCAGTTGCTTGTCTTTGCAACCGTCCAAGTTTATCATGAATACTCGCAGGAAGCTCCGGCTCGACCTCTCCAGATTCTGTGATGAGCGAATCAACTTTCGCAATAATTTGAAAGCGACTGCTTTTTTCCTGCTCTAAAGCTGCAAGCAAGTTTTCGAGCATTATCTCTTAATGGTTGTTCGATAGCAATCGTTCCATGATTATAAATGCGCTCTCCATGATAAATAAATATTCCAGAAAAACGAAACGACTCTAACGAAAATCACCTGGTACAGTAAGGGGATGAGGTAGAAATTAATAATCTGCACAGGTGTCCAAATACTCCAGTTTTTCTGGAGTAAATTAAAATAGTCATCACTCACTCGTTTCTTTAAAGTTTCGAAAGTGTGTCCTTGGAGAAGTTCATTAAAAGTTAGAAAGTTAATCAAAAGACAGGGAATCACAAAAAGCTGGTCAATCGCGACTTTTTTCAACAAATTCCACCCGGCACCAGGGAACGTCTAAGATTTTTAGAAATAATTAAAATATTCCGTGTAACCTTAGCAGCGTATCCAAACCAATAATAACCAACAGGAACCCAAACTGTCATTGAGAAGCAACCCATCCGACATGATCGAATCCAATTGTAATCGTCAAACAGACCCTTCTTTTCAACGGCTAGCTGGCAGATTACATCTCCGCTTGTTGTCAGTAAAGTGCCAGTGATGAGTTGTGTTCTCAGTGGGTTAATTTTAAGCTTGCTGTGGTACCATTTGACCCCTTCTCCCAAAAGCCGGAAAACCATCTATAAATTTTATAATAAATTAACTTTGTCTTTGATCAGGTAGAATCGAAGAATCATATTTGCGATATTAAAAAACATATTTGGAACTGTAGGAATTTGAATCAGGAAAATTTTACAGAATTATCGATGACTGAGGTAATTGACGATGATTGCCCAGAAGAAGCCAACGGTGCGGACATAAACCACGCGCCAGGCAAGAGGAATGATGAAGAAGTTGAGGATCTTAATGAAAAGTTTACTTTTTTTTTTTAATTTATAACACGTCGCCTTGAATGCGTGCGAGTAAAGATGACCGAGCTCCCGGTCTTTTCCGGAGCACTGATCAGCGCTCCAAAACAAAGACCGCGAGAAAAAAAAAGAAAAGTGAAATATGAAAATTCTAATTTTCCTGAACTTTTTTCTACAGACTATTAATGGGTTATCTCCAGAAACAAAATTTCTTTTTCATCTTGATTTTGCGCCTAGACATTTCACTGATCGATTGACAGAGATACACACAGTTCTCAATCTTGTGAAGAAACTGAGAAGAGAAACTGGCCAGGTATGAAAAATTATAAAAAGTGAATAAGATGAAGTTTTAGGACTGGGTGTTTGTTGGAACTCAGTTACAGTTTGTAAATCACAACCGATTACCAGATGTCACAATTCCAATTAATGAACTGCTTGATACTGATGTAATGGAGGAAAAACTACCGTTTCTCACGTGGGACAGTTTCTTAAAATATATCGGCCTGGAAAGAGGCCTCCACGAAGACGACAAGCCTGCCATAATTTTCGATCAAATTTTGGAGCTTCAAAAAGACTCAAAAACCGCGGAAATCATCCTAAGCGAAGAAAATGAGGATAGATTTATCACGCACAGATCTTCAATGGCACGATGTTATGATGAACCCAAAAAATCTAAATCAGGGAGATACAAAAAAGATTTTTGGGATCTTCCAGGTCTGACTGCCGAGAGCTACAACTGTATTGATATCATCGGAAGTGCTGGATCGTTGGTGAAAATTATGGCGGGTTTGGAAGACAGATTGGTCGTACTGAGTAGTAGAATGTGCGAAGACTGCCTAGAAGCTGTCTACAGCGATAAGGGTGAAGAGAGCGACCTCTCTTATGAAGACTATTGGAATTCTTGGAAATTTATTGAGTTTGCTCGAAGGAATCGGAGTCGAGATACATTTTTAAATGACATTAGTGAATCTCTATCCGATTTAAGTCACCGCGAAATAGTAAAGAAGGAACTTGATGCTAGAATGGGTAGCCAAGTCGGATATATTGGCCTAGTTTGGTACTCGCACTGGTCACCAGAAAATCAAAAATACGTGGAAGAGATCCGCGAAAAAGTTGGACTAATGAATATATTGTCTCAAACTCTTCTCCAAGATATGGATGATCTAAATAGATGGAGGGAAAAGCTTGATCAGTTCTATTGGAGTACAAATGTAAATAATAAGAAAGCACTAGTGACAAGAGCTCACGACGTTCAAATACGAGGTCAGTTTATCAGATAATGAGCTCGGAGAGATAAATGATTTAAGATATACAAATGATGGTTAGAGCTACTGATTTCTTTGGTCTGTATGGTGATAACTTTACACATCTTGTATTCGTTAAAAGAGCACTCAACGGAGCACCAAACAGTAGAAACTTCAAATAGTAATAATTATTATTAAATCGATATATTATTATTTAAAACTTTTTAGTTCATGTCTGAGCTTCAAATGCGAGACTGGATTTTATCAAGATGGAGAATTCCCAAGGCCAAAAAATATGAGAGATGAGCTGTAACGGTGCATGAAATAAAAAAATGACGATTTACCTGCACTGGAATCCATAATTTCCAGCAGTTGGTAACTGTGTTCCAGTATTCTTGTTCGAAGCGTTTCTTATAGCCTTCAAACCCCTTTCCTTGTAGAATTTCATTAAAGAACAAGTATATATTGATAAGAATAGGCGCAAGCAGGAACTGATCAAGTCCGACTTTGAGTGAAACGAATTTTAGAGAAACAACAGGCCATATTTTGTCGAGTAAGATATATCTAAAAGAATAAGAATTTCTGTTATCGTTGGCGTCGATACTTGTAATAACTGATAGGCGTCCATAAAACAGCATTAAATAAGAGCATACGAGCTGTCCTAATAAAATCATGACCATCCTTCTTTTGAAGGTGATGCTGCGTAAAATAGTCACTTGCAATTGTAAGCGCGCTTCCAAAAACCAAATTAGTCTATTAAACAATTGAAATTGATTTTTAAGGGAAAGGACCAACCCGAAGAGGATTACTCTTTAGTTGGCTATTGAATTTCGAACTGATTGCCTTCAGAAAACGAAGCATCGACTTCTTAATTCTTGTACGATTGAGTTTCGCAGGAAATTTACAAGTAAGCGAGGTTATTAATTTTCAATATCACAATAATGTCAAGAGTAATCGAGTAATTTTTTTTTACAAAATTCACTCAAAAATAAAAATCCGGTCATTGAACTTGATTTATTCGGTTTTCCGGCAGTGAATTATAATCCAGAGTTGGAATGTGAGTGAGTAAGGGGTTGGGTTAAATATATCGTGTGATTATCGAGGCAGTTAAATTTACTTATCGAAATATGGTGGAATGGGTTTAAGTGAAATTCATATGTGATGTTATATACAGAGAAAAAAAAGACAATTTACTGCTGCTTGCAGTTCTCATCCTCTTCTTTAGTTGAGCGTGATCGATTTGCTCTTGTGTTTCGTGCGGGCGATTCATCTTTATACTCGACCTTTGTCGAGCTCGCCTTTTTTGTTTCTTTGACTTGCGTTCTGGGCACTTCTGGAGCTTGAGTGCCACCAATCAACGCTTGAGTGGACAACGGCGGTCGAGGAGGAACACGGGCTGAAGATTCAATTTGCTTTTCAAATTCTTCGACTTTTTTCTATATATGAAATTAATGGGCGAAAAAAAATCAAAAAAATGTTTACTTTTTCATCGTTGAAAAGTTTGTAGTACTTTGAAAGCTTTTCGCGCATGAGCGCCCATTCCTCCTCGCTTTTGTTCTTGCTTTGATTCTCGAGCTAATGATTAATAAATTTATTTTGATAAAATCAATCTTATTTTACCATTGTCTTATATTGATTTTTTCGCGTTTCCATTGCTGACGCGATCTTTCTCAGTTCGACCTTTTCTTTGTTCAGGCGTTCGATAACTTCATCAGACGCTTCGGAGGACTTCGCTAATCTGACTTCTCGCTTAAGTCTTTCAATGTCCTGCTCGAATTTCTGATTAGTTCCTTCGAGCTCGATAACTTTGTCGGCCTTCTCTGTCAACAGAGCCTGATTTTTTTTGAACTCCTGCTCGACCATTTTGACGACACTTTCTTTCGTAGAGAGCTTACGCTTCAAACTGTTCTAAAATTTTGTAGATTTGATTCATGTTCAGTTTCAACTGGAATTATTTACCATTTCCGACTCAATTTTTTCATAATCGCACTTAAGTTTACGGAAGTGAATGTCTTTTTCATCAGTCTCATCACGCACCGATTCAACTTCCTTCTTTAATGTTTTCTAAAATTCAGTTAGTCATATTATTGACATAAATTTGATCTCACCAAGGTCTCTTCAAGGTTACGTATTGTCAAGTCTTTGCGGACAATCTCTGAAGGATCAACCCTGCTCTTTTCTTCCTCTAATGATCGCTTCGTCTCCTCAAGCTCCTTGACCTCGCCTTCTAACATCATGATTTTCTCAGTCTTTTCAAACAGAAGCGTGTCGACTTCGGCAAACTTAGTCTGCAGACGACTCAGCTGCTCTTCAGAGCTACTTGCATCTTTTTGAACTTGCGACAATGAGCTTTTGACCGTTTCTAGTTCTCGATTAAGAACCTTGCGCTTTTCAACTTCTAAGTAAATTGTAAACGATTCGAAATATAAAATTAAACTTACCAGCTTCGTTAAACTCGCAGGCTTGCTCGAGTCGCTTACGTAGATGCTCGTTATCGATCTTTGCTTTAGAATTGGCATCGCTGTTTTTCTGAAGCTCTTCAAACTTCAGCTTGATCGCCTCGAGCTCGTCGATCGTTTTGAAGAGAGTGATGCGCTCCTGGTTAAGCTCGTTCACTGAGTTCTTGTAGTCGCTGAGCTTTGTCGTTTTCTCCTCGATTTCTTTTGCTAATATCTCCTTCAGGTTGACTTGTTTCTCCTGCTCGGCCTTTAGTTCTTCAATTTTCTCCTGAAAGCCCTTAAACTTCATCGCGGTCTGCAGAAGCACCTCTTCTTGCTGAGTTTTTTCTTCGAGAAGCTTCTTGTTCTCCTCATACAGCTCTTTGTTCTTCTCGAACAACTCTTGCGAAGTTTTGCTCGTTTCTGAAAGCTCCTGACGAAGCTCGTCCAGCATGCCCAATTTCGAAGCGCTTGATTGGGTCTCTTCAGAGATTTCTCTGATTTTACGCGACAATTCATTTATCTTGTCTTCTTTGAGAAGAAGATCATTTTTAAGGGTCTCCGCTTGGCCCTGCACGCATATAAGTTCACTGGTCTTGGCGTCGAGCTGATCCCTAATTGACGCGATTTCAATCGTCAGCTTCGATCCTTCTTGATCGAGCTCTTGCACACGTGTCTAGATCATTTATTATATTTTAAGAAAGAAGAGAAAAACTCACCTCATATTTCTGCTGTTCAGTCTTAGCAGACGCAATCTGTCGATTAAGCTCCTCGTTAACGGATTTCACCTGATTTTCTAGATCAACAAGGCTTGATGTCTTTGTTTTGAGTTCTAATTCCAGAGATACATTCTTGGCTTTGATGCCCGACGTTTCCTGTGAGCTTGTCTTTTCGGAATCTATTATTTTTGACAGCGCTAGAGACAAATCGTTTCCAAGATTTTCGATCTCAGTCGTCTTGGCTCTGAGTGTCTGCTCATGATTGGAAGAAATTTCACCGAGTTTTGCAGTCAGACTGTCACGCTCCGCCGTGATCGCTCGGAGCTTCTCATTAAGGTTATCCAACTCATCAACAGTGAAGTCTGGTTGAGTCTAAGTAAGAGATAAAAACTTTATCTCGATTTTTTATCTTACCGTTGAAGTATTCATGCCAGAGGAAATCACTTCAATGGGTGGAGGCAACGAAGATTCTACGCTCATCGTTTCCGACTCAATTGTTAAAATTTCAGAGCTCGTCACGGCTGTCACCGAAGTATTCATGCTCTTGTTAATCATATCGCTCTGCTGGACGATTGACGTGTTCATCTGTCCGTCAACTCTCATGGGATCGGCAGCAAGAGAAGTGTTCATACTTCCATCGACTGTGGTGACGCGGTTTGTGAATGACGTGTTCATACAAGCATCATTCTTAACCGTCTTCTTTGCGTTGATCTGTTCCTCAAGCTTCTTGACAAGAATTCGACTGTTGTCAAGGTCAGTTTGAAGATTGTCGATTCGATTTTTCGCGACATTTCTTTCGTCCTCAAGCTCATTGATCCGCTCGCAAATGAAGGTCCTCTCGTTCTCGTACACTAGCGCCTTCTCTTCCATTTCTCGTATCTTCGTCTCACGCACTTCTTCGTGTTCAACAAGAATTTCCGCTTGTTGACCAAAGTCCGTCGAGCACTTTCCAGCATCCAAAATTCCAAGTTCAGACATTTCAGTTCGACTCATAAGCGGAGGAGACTCCTCTTTGATGCTGATTTCTACTGCACTCGAGTTTGAAACATCAGTTACATCACAGATTCCCATATCTGATAGTCGTGGCTTTTTGAAAGATAAAGAAGGTTCCTCGTTGATTTTCATAATTTCTAAGTTGAGATTCTGGATAAGCTCATCTTTCGCGTGGATCTTAGCCAGCAAATCGGCGAACTCGTTCTCGAACTGGACTTTTTCCTGACGACTTCTCGATTCAATAGCATCTTTCGCAGCTGATAGTGATGATAACTCTTGGTGAATAAAGTCGTGATCAGATCGAAGCTTCTCAAGTTCTTGGCTCTTGCAACGCATGTCTGAGACTGAGTCTTCATGCTTTTGGCTTATGCTGTTGATCGCTTCAGATAAAAGTCCAGCCTTCGCATTTGCATCTACCTGCATTGTTTCAAGCTCTTTCTGAAGGTCAGCTATTTTCAAAGAGAATTCAAGCTTTTCTCCAACAACAACAACATGGTTCGCTTGAAGCTGATTCATTTCTTCTATTTTTGCCTTAACATCAGCCTTTGATGATTCCAGATTCTTTTCCAGTTTGGAAATGAGCTCAATCTTTTCAGCAATTGAAGCATTACTTTCAAATTTAAGCTTTTCCAAGTCTTCAGACTTTGACGTTGTAGCCGCGCTCATCAACTCAAGCTCTTTTTCGAGAGTTTCGAGTCTTGCTAGCAGCTCATTTTTGACTTCAGCTGCGGCGATCTGCTCTGAGTGGAGTTTTTCAATCTCCTCGGTCTTTGCATTCTTATCAGCAATCGCAGCGCTCAGCTCAGCTTCAAAGCCGACAATTTTAGATGCGAGTTCCTCAGATTTTGAAACTTTTTCGTTCAAGGAATCAATTTTCTCCTGAAGTGGGTTTGTGAAGCCTTCTGCATTCGCGCGTGCTTCCGCGAGTTCAACGTTCAGCTTACGTACTTGTTCTTCAAGGAAAATCATTTCAGGCGAATTAGGCATGTCCTGGTCGATATCTGTACCACAAGAGCTCAACTCGACAGTCGCTTGAACAGCAACGTCGCCAGTATATTTTTCAGTCTGACACTCCTTCTCGCTAGTTTTCTTGACTTCAACAGTGTTTCGTAGTACCAAAAGCTCGGCTGTAAGCTCTTCAATTCTGCGCTTGCTTTTCACTTTCTCCATTTCGAGCGAGTATTCAAGCTCACCATTTATTTGTGCAAAATGCTCATTTTCCTTCGCACTCTTTTCTGCAAGCTCGAGTTTTTTATTTGTCTCGCTCATAGTTGACTCTAACGCAGCAATTTTGCATTCAAGAGCATGAAAGTCGTCTTCCGATCGTTTAAGATGCGCTTCGTTGATCGAGCTCATATCAGTCAAACTAGACAGGTTTTCGAGATGAGATTTGAGCTCGGAGTTTTCCTTCCTCAGCGAGACGTTTTCAGCATCGCAGCTTTTCCGTGCCTCACTTTCGAATGTAAAGAATTCCTTGAGCTCTTCTAACTCTTTAGTCGTTGCATTTTCAGTCGACTCTGACTCAACATGTCCGGCAGAAACTGGTGTTTTATTCAAGCAGGTTAGTTCTTCTTTGAGACTACTTATTTTTGTCTGAAGTTCATCATTCAGCTGAATTTGTTTTTCGAGGTCAGCAAGTAGATCTTCATTCACTGCAAAAGCTTGAGTCATCTCACCCGGCTTGATGGGGGATTTCGAAGGAGTTTCGACCGGATCCTTGATGCTTAGCTCCGTAAGTTGTTTCTTGAGTTCTTGCTTCTCACTCGCTTCTTTTTGAAGAGCTTCCGCGAGATCTCGAAGATTTTCTTTCAAGTTGGCAACATCATCAATTGTCGAAGTATTCAGTGAATTGCTTCTTTGGGATTCAAGATCCTTTATCTGCTCATTTAGAAGACGAATCTCGTTGTTTTTAAGATCGGTTTGATCCTCAAGAGAATTTACAAATTTCGCCTTTTCTTGCAGCTGAACATGGAGATTTTTTATCTGCGCAATAAAATGATCAGGGCTTTCGGATGCCCCCCAGAGCTGTAGCTTTTCATCGAGTTGATCAGATTTAGCAGTGTACTCATTCTTCATACCATCCATTTTCTCCTTGAGTGCGATGTTTTCAGCCTCCAGGCCTTCCATCAACTTCGTTACATCGAATGATGTGCTCTGCTTCACCTCTTCTAAAGCGGCCAGTTTTCTTCGCAAATCTTGGTTCTCATATTTTAACTCGCTGACCTCAATTTCAAGTTTTGATTCTTCCTTGATCGGCTCAGGCTTCTCTGCTTCGTAGAGTTTTATCTTCTCGAGGGCGACGTTATGATCTAAAGTCAACTTTTCCAGGTCGGATGTTTTTGATCTCAGATTTATTTCAAGCTGATGATAGTTAATATCTGCTCTTGAAACGATGTTATCATGAGACAGACCTTCGGCCGAGCTTCTCATTTTTTTATCCACTTGAATGTTTGCCTTGTTTGGCGAAATTTCGCAGAGTGTTCGTTTCTTACCAGCACCCATCTGTCTGATCTTGGACAATTCTTCTTCCTCATCAAGTTTAACGAGGAAGTCAGAAGCTGGTTGGAACTCGTTTTCGTCGTTGATGATGGTCAAAGACGAAGGAGCTCGCGCGTCCGACGATTGACGCTTAAAAGCTGTAGACGGCTTCTGATTTGGATGCCAGGTCATGCGCCTGACTGGGACTTTAGCCTGTTCACTTGATTCCCCATTGAGCGTAGTTGAGTTTAATATCATCTTTTGTAGAACACTGATCTGTCGCCGCATTTCTTTTTCCTTGTTGTTGTCCACTCTGCTTTCGTTTTCAACGGAGCTTCCTTTCATGCTTTCACATTCAGCGCGTAGTCGCTTTATCTCCCTTTCCTGCTTCGAGATGATTGTGTCTTTTGTGATGACCTGGTTGATTTTCACCGAGTTTTTGATCATCTTTGCACTCGCAGAAAAGTTAAGGGAGCTTTTTGTTTCGTGGCCCGAGGCTTCAGTCAGAGTACAGATGATAGCTGTTCGAGCGTTTCCACCAAGAGCAGGCGAGAGAATTCGTGTGAGTGCAGAATCGCGATAGGAAACATGGGACGCATTCGTCGTCAGCTCATTGATGACTCGACCGAGCATAAACAGCGACTTGTTGATGTGGCACCCTTCTTTCAGCGTTTGCCCGCTTGCGCCTGTCTGCGCAGCTCTCTCAGATCCCGCCAGATCTACCAAGTTCAGTTGCGAGATCAGATTGTCGTCAGGCGAGTCTTTTCGCCGCGACTCGATCCGCAATCGAAACAACGCGTGTGACCTCGACGAGTGTTCGTTCATGTTCGTTGCTGCTGTAGATCTTAATTTATCACCTCGATCGAGGTGTTCCCGGATCTGCTCTTCTGTAGCGACTAACGGTTTGTTAATGCCTTCGACGACAACTGATCCGTCGGGGTCTTCGACCACAAAAGGCTTTTTGTTCGAAGTTGTCACCTTCGTGCTGGTAAAGAAATTTAATATTGAGAAAATAAATAAACTTTACGTCAAAAGATCTCGAATCTGTTCGTTGTAGATCTCAATGTATTCCATCTGCATCATAAACTCGCGTTCAGTGCTCCGAGCAATCGAGTCGCAAATCTCCATCACTGCGAGAGGGATGACACCGAGCTCGCCGTCATAGCCACGCATGGTGAATGTCTTTCCTGATCCGGTCTGACCATAGGCAAACACCGTTCCATTGTAGCCTTCAAGTGCTTTTTTAACAATTGGCTTCACAACCTAGAAAAAATAAGCAATTAATATTGAAGATAGAAGTGAGCTTACCTTGTCGTAGACGCACTTATTGGTTGATTTTGTGTCAAAGACGTTATCAAATCCCCAAACTTTGTCAGTCTCGTTCAGGAAGACTTGATTTTCGGTCCAATTCCAATTGAAGATCTTTCCTTCCTCGCTATGACAGAATAAGACAAGTTAAATTTCAGAGAAACTTACGTCAAGCCAAGCTCTCGTTTGACAAGAGGTCTCCATCGGACTGAAACAATCACATTCTCTGCCATTGCTCGATTTCTAAGGGAATGTTAAAAAATAAAAAAATACGAAAAGCTAGTTACTTCTAGAAAGCAAAGTGCTGAAGTGAGAGACGTTGGTTGTCGCAGCGGTGGCGTGATCGCAGAGGAGGCGTTTTCGAGTCGACCGTTAGTTTGCTATCCAATCTGAATGGTTTGAGATGTTGTTAACTGAGTAACTCGACACTTCACGGGTCTTTTTTGGTCCAGAGCCGTAAGGAATTTTATTCTCAGGCTTCCATGGACGTTTCGAGGTTGCTTGCTTCAAGGACTTCGCTCTTTCTTCGGACCTGCGGTAATCGGGTGTTGGGGAGTTCTGCCGATCGGCTAAAATTCAAATTTCACCAAATTTCTAACGGTTCTGCCGAACCTCGTTAAACTTTCGATCATTCCAATACAGTTGTTACATTCTTTTATCAGTCGAAGTTCTTGGTTGACTTTGTAATTAAGCGCTTTCATGAGTTTCAGAAGAGATTCTGATCGCGCTGCTTTCTGAGAATACAATTCAATCACCTTCTCCATTACAACTATAAGAATAGGCTGCCAATTTAGATCTGTAAGATATCTGTTTATGTTTTAGAGCAATAATCTAACTTCTCGTAAAAATTTTTTATAGAAAACAATTCCTTCCAAGAAATCTGAGAATGGCAGCTACCTCTGCTTCGCTACGGCTTGCCATTGTCTTTGTTAAAACATTTCGTCGATGCAACTCTTCAAAAATTGCAACAAGAACTTCTGGTCGTTTTCGTCTTACAGGTTTATTAATTATATTTTAGTTTAATAATAAGAATTTACCTAATATTGTATCCAAGTCCCATAGAGAGTACTTTTTTGTATTCAAACTGGCGGAAAAGCTTGTTGTATCGGTTTTCGTGCGCTTTTCGTTTATGAGTAGTCTCATTGTCCAACTTCACAGGATCTTGGCCAACATCTTTCTTTTCGACTTTATAAGTAAATGGAGCTTCCGCGTTCGGTTTCTTGTGAAAGCTACCACCCTGTTCCAGTTCTTTGTACAAATGCTTCTCGCCTTCTGGAACATTTCTAAGGATAAAGTCATGCCTATGTTTTTCAATGTGAGATTTTACTTGACAATATGTTCGTTTCTATGGCGCACAAAAAGATATCCACCGGCAGTTCCTGCTGCTAATGTCCTATCCCCGTTACTAAGAGCCATAGACAACACTGGTGCATCAAACTCAACTGTCGCCGACCGACTGTAATCGTTAAGTTCGAAGATGTTTACTCTCTTGTCAAGGCCGGCAGTGAGAAGTTTTGTGTGACTGTCGTTGAAGCAAATAGAGCTGACATTTTTCGTATGATTTGAAATTGTTGTCAGCAATTTTTTCCGATGTGTATCCCATACTTTTACTTAAGCATGAGTGTTTAGAATTGCATGAAAAAAATCTTAGGCTACCTATCGGCCCACCAGCTGAAACAATGAGTGACAGTGAGGGAAATACCGCGACTGATTCGACAAAGCTTCCGTGATTGAAGGACATCGTTATCTATATGATCACTGTGCTTACTTTTTTTTACTTTCTTAAAAATACCTCGTTGGCTCTCATGTCAAGCATATTCACAGTATTGTCGTATCCGCCTGAGCAAAATATGTTCGGATCGTTCGGGGC
>Ga0115008_10003621_pt1 | contig 12798 bp, 16 predicted proteins | sample FraStrMetagenome_FD_87164 | JGI IMG/M metagenome (GOLD analysis project Ga0115008, IMG submission 87164) | Marine eukaryotic phytoplankton communities from Arctic Ocean - Fram Strait ARC3M Metagenome | ecosystem: Environmental > Aquatic > Marine > Oceanic | place: Fram Strait | collected...
CCCCAAAACCCCAAAACCCCTCTTAAATGGAAATTCATTTTTCTAGATGATCATAGATTATTGAATCTTAATATTTACGTTATATTATAATATTTCAATTTAAAAATAGATAAATTTAAAAATACATTTAATTTTGATATTGAAGTAGATCCAAAAAATCCCGATTTTGTAATATATTCTATTTTTGGTAATAATTTTTTAAGATATCCAAATGCAAAAAAAATATTTGTTTGTTGGGAACCTATTAATTTTAATAATTCAATTCATTTAAAAAATAGTGATTATTCATTAACTTATTATTCGGATTTACATGATGATGAGAAAAATTTTTATTTTTGTCCATTATTAGGAAAATTTGGATGGACTGATAATTTTATTCAAGATATAAACAATCCGATGAGTATAAAAAAAGAAAAATTTTGCTGTTTTGTAGTTAGAAATACTACATTAGGAAATGGCGCTAAATTAAGAGTACAATTTTTTAAAGAATTGTGTAAATATAAAAAAGTTGATTCTTTTGGTGCATCATTAAGAAATTGTGATGTTATAATACCTGGCCGTAGTAAAGGATGGAACAAACCATACTTAAATGAAATTGGAAAATATAAATTTATGATAACATTTGAAAATATTTTAAGTAATGGTGTTATTACTGAAAAAATTTACAATGCTTTTAAAGGAAATACTATACCTATTTATTGGGGAAATAAAGATGTTTATAAAATTTTTAATAAAGGTAGTTTTATTAATTGTCATGATTTTGAAAATTTAAAAGAAGTAATAGAATATGTTAAAAAAATTGATAATGATGATGAATTATATAATAAAATATTAAATAAAAAAAAAATAGAAGGTAAAGATAAAAATTTTTATATTAATGAATATAAAAATCTTTGGAAAAAGGTTTTGTATAATTAATTTTTTCTTTTTAATGATGTTTCAAATAATCCTTCTAGTTTAACAAATTCTTCTTCGGTCATAAATTCATCATTCGTATGTTTTATTAATATTGCATCCATAAAATTTTTTCGTTCTGGCCCAGTATATAATTTATTTACTACTATTGTATAATTGTTTTTATCTGCTAATTGTTTGAAAAATGTTTCATTATAACAATATGCTCCATGAATTAATAAATTATTTTTATCTTTTGCATATGGTACATTATGAAAGAATATTCCATTTTTTTTTACTAAATTGTGTATATTTTTAAATGTATGATATTGTGGATTTTTTTTTATTGTTATTATTTCTTTAACCTTACTACCTGGTGTTGTTGTAATAATTTGCCCAACATGTTCTGTTGTACCTATATTAGTTAAAATATCAAATTGTTTATTAATATTTTGTTTTAAAACATCGTTTTCTAAATTCACTTTAATTGATTTATTACAATGGCAATCAAAATCAATAGCAACACATTCTTTAAAATAAAAATTAAAAAAATCTTTTGAAAAAAAACCAAGTCTGCTAGGAGGTGGACGTATTGGCCACAATCTTGGATTAGTTGATATCCATTTATTTATATATGTATTATTAAAATCTTGTTTCCATAATTTTAATTCTTGTTCTCCTAATTCTATAATGGTTAAATCTTTCAAATTAACACCAGAATATTCATTATTTTCCAAAGTTTTTAAAAGTAATAATATATCTCTTAATTTCATTCCCATTTTATAGATATTTAATTAAATTAATTTTATATCTATTTACCAACTATTATTATTTTTTTTATAATAATCATAGCTTTTCATTATTCCTTCCTTAAAATTTGTTTCAGCTTTCCAACCTAATGACTGAAGACGTTTAGAATATATCACCTCTTTATATATTTGCCCTTCTCTATCTTTAATATTTACACATTTTACATCTTTTCCCGTACATTTTTTTATTACTGCTATCATATTTAATACACTATTAATTTCCTCAGTAGTAATATTTATTATTGTATGTTTTGGTTCATTTTCTAAAATTGTAATTATACCATTAACTATATCATCAACATATGTTAAAGTTCTAGTTTGTTCTCCAGAACCATGAATTTCTATTGTTTCGTTTTTATGTGCTTTGTCTATAAAAACTGCTGGCGCTAATGCTGCCCTCATTTCAGGACCATAAAATGTTGCTAATCTCATACAACAATGTGGTAAACCAACCTTTAATATTTCTAATTCACTTTCTTTTTTTGATTTTGCGTATGGTTCTGTTGGACACGTTGGTGATGTTTCATCTGTAGGATGAGTATTATTATTACCATAACAACAACAGGTTGAAGCAAATAATAACCTTATTTTATATTTTTCACATAATTCTAGTATATTTCTAGTACCTATAACATTTATTTTATAACTAATATTAGGATTATCTCTGAAAATATTTAAATCCGCACATGCAGCTAAATGGATAATAGTTTCAGGATTAAATTTATTTATAAATTCTTCAAGTTGGTTTTTATTCAATATATCAAAACCATTTATTATATCATAACTATATGGGTTGTGTCCATGATTTATTAATTTTTTTACATAATCTTTTTCCCAAAAAACCGGTACCACCTGTTACTATGACTTTCATTATATTAGACTTATTTAAAATATATTTAAATATATATTTTAAAGAAAATATAAATGGGTATTGGTGGACAATTAATGTGGACGGTATTGGCAAAAGAAATATTTGAAAAATACAAAAAAAAAGTTATGTTTATATGTAATAATCGTATTTTTGAAGATCCTATATGGTTAAATAATCAACATATTTCACAGAATGAAAACAATAAAATAAGAATAACAGGTTATAATTTTTCTAAATCCATTAAACTTGCAATAGTTAATAATATAATATTAATTAATCTTTCCTCATATGATACAACCACTGAAGTTAAAAATTCTAATATTCATACTATAATAAATAGATGTAATCATTATAATTTTAATCCAAAATTGTTATATCCTATATTAAATTATACGAAGGAAGAAGAATTTAAAATAAATACTTTATTAAAAGAACTTCCTAATAAGTTTTTATGTATAGAACCTCATGCTAAAACTAGTTGGACTCATAATAAAACGTTTCCTCTTAATAAATGGCAGAATATCGTCAATAAATTAGTTGAACAAAATATTACAGTTGTTCAAGTTAGCATTCCTAATAAAAAACTATTAAATAATGTTATTGATTTTAGATCTAAACTGTCATCTTTCAGAGAATGTGCTTGTTTATTAAAATATTGTAATTTATTTATTTCAACCGAAGGAGGACTAATGCATGCTTCAGCAGCTAATAATAATAATACATTTATAATATTTTCACCTATGTTTAATCCAAAAAAAACATTGTATAATAATATTGATTATATTTGGATTCATAATAAAAATCATAATTGTTGTAATAAGATTCAAAAATGTAATGAATGTTTACAACAAATGAATGATTTTGATGAATATAGCATTATTGATAAAATAATAAAACTATATAATAAATAAGTTCCTGTAAAAATATATATAGTAAAAAACAATAATTTAAATATAATTTTAAATATTTAAATACAATGAAGATTTTTATTGATTTAGATAATACGCTATGTTATACCAACGGTTCTGATTATAATAGTAGTGAACCTATACAACATAGAATAGATAAAGTAAATGCTTTGAAAAAACAGGATAATCATATTACTATTTGGACTGCTAGAGGTTCAAAAAGTGGTATAGATTGGACAGAACTTACAAAGAAACAGTTATCAGATTGGAATGTTGATTATGATGAACTTTTATTAAAAAAACCAGCATATGATTTATATATTGATGATAAAAGTTTTAATGTAGACAAATATTGGAAAATAGCAAATAAAAATAAAAAGGTACCAAGTAGAAAAATAAAACCTAAAATAGTTAAAAAAGGTTGGGGGGAAGAAATTTGGTTTGTTAATAATTCTGAATATTGTGGTAAAATTTTACGTTTTAATTCGGGTAAAAAATTTTCTATGCATTTCCACGTAGAAAAAAAAGAAACATGGTATATAGCAAAAGGAAGTTTTTTATTTAGTTGGATTGATACTGATAATGGAATTACTTATACAGAAAAACTAAAACTCGGTGATATAATTACAAATGAAAGAGGTTCTCCACATCAAATGGAAGCTCTTGAAGATAGTGAAATATTTGAGGTTTCAACAATGCATAAAGATGAAGATAGTTTTAGATTTTATAAAGGAGATTAATAACAACTTTAATGGTAAATATTTAAAAAATAGATAACAGTTTTATAAAATGGATATATTTTTTGAAATAAAAAATGTAAATCCTAATATTCTCGTTATAGGAGATATAATGATTGATAAGTATATTTATTGTGATATAAATAGATTTTCTAAAGAAGCTAATATACCTATTTTAGATGTTAGCAATATTGAATTATCTCTTGGTGGTGCAGGCAATGTTTGTAATAATATTAAAAAGTTAAATTACAAAGTTACATTATGTAGTGTTATTGGAATGGATGAAGATGGAGATAAATTAAAAAAAGAATTAGATAAAAATAATATTAATTATATTTTAGAATGTGATACCGATAGAATTACTACTGTAAAAACTAGACTATACTCAAATAAACAACAACAATGTCGTTTTGATTCTGAAGTTAAATTTTATATTAAAGATGAAACAGAAAAAAAACTTATTGAAAAAATCTCACAAGTTATTTCTAATTATAATAGTATTATAATTTCAGATTATAATAAAGGTGTTATTACTGATACACTATGTCAATCTATTATTAAATTAGCTAATAAAAATAATATTAATTGTATAATAGATTCTAAAACAAAAAATATAAAAAAATTAGTAAATTGCACTCTTTATAAACCAAATAGAAATGAGTTTGAATGTTTGACAAAAACATTGATTAATAATTTAAATCAAAGTGAATTATATTCTAAAATTAAAGAATTTTCTTCATCTATTAATTGCACATATTTATTATTAACATTAGATAAAGATGGTTTTATATTATATAATTCTCATACAAATAATTATACAAATATTAAAACTACTACAGATTTAAAAAATAAACAAATTAATTCATTAATTGGAAAAATTATTGACACATGTGGAGCTGGAGATACTGTTATTTCTATTATGTCGTTAATATTGTTAATAGATAATTTTAAAAAAAATCCTATTAAATATTTAAATTTTTTGGAAAAATGCACAGATTGTATTATTCATAAAATTGGTACAAGTTATATTGAGATAACAGATATTATTAATATGCAAAAAAATATAAATAATGTAATTACTAGTGATAATATTGATATCTTCTCTGACTATTTAAAAAAAACAAAAAAATCAATTATATTTACCAACGGATGTTTTGATATTTTACATAGAGGACATATAGAATTTTTAAAAAACTGTAAAAATAAAGGCGATATTTTCGTACTTGGAATAAATTCAGATAAATCTATCAAATTAAACAAAGGTGATAAAAGACCAATAATTTCCTTAAAAGACCGTATTTATAATATTAATGCGCTTGGTATTATTGATTTTATAGTTGTTTTTGAAGAAAAAACACCATATAATATTTTAAAAAAAATACGACCAAATATATTAGCCAAAGGCGATAAGGATTATACACTTGATAAAGTTATTGGTAAAGAGTTTGTTAATGAAACAATACTTATCTCAACAGAAAATTATTATGATACAACAAAAATTATAAATACTATTAAAAATAATTTTAATTAATATTATGTAATTTAAATATAAATATTATACTCATATTTATATTAAATGAAAGTTTTTTTTTCAGTAAAACCTCCTATTAATAGTTTCGGTGGCGGCGTATTTTTTGTTAAAAATATTATTAATTATCTTGGAAATAAAAATATCGAAACTACCTTTGAATTAGAAAAAAACATAGACATTATTTTTATTATTGATCCTAGAAAAGGAAATCCAGAATATAAAAAATACTCAGTAATGGATCTATTAGAATATAAAAACAATAATCCAAATACCAAAATTATTCATAGAGTAAATGAATGCGACATTAAAAGAGAAGTTTCAATCAATATAGAACCTTTACTTGTAGAAACTATGAAAATAGCAGATTATGTTGTTTTTGTAAGTAAATGGTTACAAAATTACTTTATCGAAAAATACAAATTAAATATAAATTCAACCTCTATACTTAATGGTTGTAATCTTGAACATTTTACTCCAAGTCAAATTCCAAAATTTTCAAATAATAAAATAAAATTAGTTACACATCATTGGTCTAATAATTATCTAAAAGGATTTCATATATATAATGAAATCGATAAATTACTAGAGAACAGAGATGATATTGAATTTACTTATATTGGTAATTATAATCGAGGATATCAACCAAAAAATATTAATCTTTTACCTGCGACCAGCTGTAAAAAATTAGGAGATTTACTTAAAGAGCACGATATTTATCTAACAGCTACTCAAAATGAACCAGGTGCTATGCATTATCTAGAAGGTCTAGCATGTGGTTTACCTATACTATATTGTGAAAATGGTGGTGGTGCACAAGAAATATGTTGTATGGCAGGAGAAGAGTTTAATAATATAGAGACATTACTCGCAAAAATTTCTTTAATTAAAAATAAATATAAATCTTATACTGATAAAATTAATTATAAATATTTAAGCTATCAAAGATGTTGCGATGAATATTTCAATATTTTGATTAATTTATAATATAAATGTTTATTTTCAATAAATCCTATAAATGATTGTTTCAACCAACAAAGGTGGTTTATATAATAGAATTAAATCCTTAGTTTCTTGTTTAAGATATGGTAGTGAAAATAATATTATACCGTCTATTGAGGATATAGCAAATAAATATATAGAATTTTTTAGATATATTGATAATTAATAATATAAACATTTATTTTTAATTTTATTATAAATGAATGTTGATAGAATATTAATTTGTATATTTCATTATAACGAAAGAACACTAGAATTAAACAAATATTGTTGGCAAAAACTTGGTTTTAAAAATATTAAAATTTTTTCATCAAAATCTGGTTTTTATGAAAAATTAAATGACATGTTTGAATATTCTTATAAAAATAATAAAAAATATGATCTAATAATTAAATCAGATGCAGATGAATTAGTATTTGATGGGATTTTTAAATTAATTAATAAATCTTTTAATTTACAGTTATGTCATGGTTCGTTTTTTGATAAATTTATGAATAGGTGGCGTGGCTCGGGTCCTAAAATTTATAATATTAATTTAATAAATTATTTATTTGAGAATAATATCAAAGCTAAAAATACCTTAAAACCAGAATCTGATATTTTTAAATTAATTACTAGTAAAGGATTAAACGCTCGCTGTTTCGCTGATATAAAAACAAGCTTACATGAATATGAACAGTATCCTAGTAAAGTATTAAATGCATTAATCACAAGATATCATCGAGGACACGTTATAAATGAATATTTGTATTCCAGACAATTTCTTTTAGATTCTAATAATCATCCTGAATATATTGAAGTAATACATTATTTATATGATAAATATATACCACAGAATAATATTAGTTCAAAAAAAAATTGTAATTATATCGATTTAAGTCAGTTCGATAAAAAAATGAAGGAAATAAAAAATGAAGATACTCAAATTTTATATGAAAAATATCTCAAAGTATTTAAACAAAAAAGTAAATGAATTAACAAATATTTATATTCATTATAAATTATATAAATATTTGTTAATTATATAATTTATAATGAATAAACAATTAGAATGCTGGAAAAATAAAGGCATAGATAAGAAAAAAATGGAATTTTTATTCAAAAACTCACCTTTTAGAATTAGTAAATATGTAATAAAAAATGAAAATGTAGAATTAATTTGTGGTTGGCACCCAAAACGTTATCGTTCTTCCATTTTTTTAATATTTTTAAAAAAAATTGTAAAAGTTTATAATAATTTAGATTGTGTTATTTATATTTCAGATTCTGATAGAACTTTCGACCAAATGTCTGTAGACATTTTAAATAATCCACACTATTTCGATAAATTCCCTGAAATGCGTAAAGCGTTACCACTCTTGGATAATTTAAAGAAATATTTTGATATTAAAAATATATCGGACATATACAGTAATAATTTTCCTTTTTTTTGTATATATAAAAATATTAATAGTAATAATATTTGCATGCCCGACCCCTTTTTTTTTAAAAATTATAAAATATGGTCAAGAGATACGAATGAATCACTATATAATAAAATTATTTCATCAAATAAACAAAAAAAATTAAATGATAAAATTAAATTAGCTGTATTCTCTGGAAGAGATAAATATAAAAAATATAATGAATTGGGGGAAAAAAATAAATACGTGACAACTACCCCAAAAAGAAATATGTATGAACAGTTAAAATATAAATTCTTAATTGGAACATATTCTAGATGGGATACAATTTATTGGCAATTACTATCAAACAGTATTACTTTAATAGATGAAAAAAACAAATATATTTTATTTTATTATTACTATGTTAAACCAAAAATACATTATTTACCATATAATAATGATAACAATACTATTGATAATATAATAGAGAAATATGATGATAATGATTTATATTTAAATAATATTTCAAATAATTCTACAGAATTAATGAAAAAATTATCATTGGAAAACATAATTGATGATTTTGGTAAATTATTGGTTGAATATAATAAAATTTATAATAATTAAAATATTTTTTAAATTCTTCACCGTATTTTACAACTGGAATTCGTTGATTACCCAGCCCCTTAGTTTATTATCAAGTTTATATTACTTGTTTTATATATTATTTTAGCAGGTAGAGTGATTTTTTTTTTATTAAAACGATATCCTGTCATTATTCCACATTTTTTTTGTCCCTCCAAAATTCTTAAAATCATTAGATGGTATTGTTAATTTTGGTATATATCAATTACATACATTAATCTTAATCCATGCTCCAATTTAACTTTTGGGTCATAATCCAAATCTCTCTTTGCTTTACTTATATCTGCAAATGTATGTGGTAAATCACCCAATTGATTTCCTATTTGTTCATAATTTGCCTTTTTACCTACTACATTTTCACATAATTCTATAAACTCATTCAGAGTGACAGGACTACTATTTCCCAAATTATATACCTCGCATTTTACTTCCTTTTTATTATCTATTGATGCTACCACACCACTAACTATATCACTCACATATGTATAATCTCTTGATGATGTTCCATCTCCATATTTGTAAAATTTTGTTCCATCCTTTATTGCCTTTAAAAACTTATATGGTGCCATGTCTGGTCTTCCTCGTGGTCCATATACCGTAAAAAATCTTAATCCTATCATATTTAAATTATACAATTGATGATATGTTTTTGCATATAATTCCATAGCCATTTTACTACATGCATATGGTGAATTCGGTGTTTCTATTGTGTCTGTCTCCGAAAAAGGTATTTTTTTATTTAAACCATATACACTACTACTACTCGCATATACTATTTGTTTCACACCTACTTTCCTTGCCTGTTCTAATATATTTATAAATCCATTTATATTTACATCTACATATACTTCGGGATGCTCTATTGAATATCTAACACCAGCCATCGAAGCCAAATGACATATTTTTTCCGGTTTCCACTCTTCTATAACTTTTGTTGTTCTTATATCTTCTTTCTTGAATTCGAAATTTTCATATTTGTTTAAAACTTCCAGATTTTCTTTCTTTCTCTCTACATCATAATAATCATTTAAATTATCAATACCTAATATCGTATCCCCCCTTTTTAATAAATATTCACATGTATGTGAACCAATAAATCCAGCACATCCTGTTACCAATACTTTCATATAAATTTAAATATTAAATTAAATTTATATTGATTTAAAATTAACTGAATTACTATTATAAAATGAGTCATATTATTCAATCATTATGGATCGGCGATTCTCTGAGTAAAATGGAACAGCTTTGTGCTAAATCGTTTGTCGAGAACGGTCATGAATATCATTTATATACTTATGGAGATGTTAAAAATATACCAGAGGGTGTAATTGTTAAAGACGGTAATGAAATAGTAGATGAAAGTGAAATTTTTAGATATAAAAATGGTTCGCTATCCGCATTTTCTAATTATTTTAGATTTCATTTATTACACAAAAAGGGAGGTTATTGGGTTGATGCAGATGTTTTATGTGTCAAACCTTTCAAATTTGATAAAGATATTGTTTTTGTTTCAGAACCTATTGGACAACATTATCAAAGTAGTCTTCCAACTTCTTGTATTATTAAATTACCAAAAAATAGTGAAATAACTAAAGAAGCTATTAAAATGCAAAAAGAACACAAAAAATTAATTTTAGATGGTACTCTAGGTTGGGGTTCTGGTCCAAAAACAATTAGTCATGTCGTTGATAAATTTCATTTAGAAAAATATATTTTACCTTGGCAAATGATTTGTACTTGCGACTATCAAGCTGTTATTTCTTTAGTTAATCCTAATTCTGGTGTTAAAAGTGCATTTCCCAATGTTATTGATAAATATGAAAATATTAAAGATGATACATTTTGTATTCATTTATGGAATGAAATGTGGAGAGAATATAAATTAGATAAAAATGGAAAGTTTCATCCTGATTCCATTTATGAACAATACAAAAAAAAACATAATATTTAACCACTTATTAGTAAATCATTTATTTTTTTCGGTAAATTATTTATATTTAAACACGGTTGTCCTTGGAAACAGTAATGTATAGCAATCTTTTCCTGGATATCATCTTCACCCCATATGATATTCGCATACAAATTAGGATTTGTTACAAATTGGATATTAAATTTACATAATACAAAATTATGACCCATATCTTCCGCCATAAATGGGTACGCATCTGTTTCTTTGTCTTTATGAAATTGATTATTTCCACATTTTTCGAAATATTGAATAATTATTATTGATGCCTTTGTTGATAAAAAACGAAATCCTCCTGCGCCACCATAACCTTTTTGAGTGGTTGCAAAATTAATATACCCTTTATCAAATGTATCAATGTTTTTTTTCAGCATGGTTCTCAAACTATCAGAATTTGATTTTTCCAGGTATTGATGAATTGATCTATCCCTAACAACGCGAATCGACTCCATTCCTGTTTGTGTATATTTATCTTTAAAAACACTTTTTGTTGAAAAGTCTATATCCAAAGGACCATTTAAATATTTTTGTAAATTTTTTCTTATAAATAACATATCATCGTCGCATTTGATTATTCCTTTTTTTATCTTAAATATTACATGAAGCGCTCGCATAGCAAATGCTATTTTCTTGAAGAGATGAAGATAATCGTCTTCGCATTTTACTATTAATATATTACTTTGAATTTCATCATGTGCACCAAACTGAAAATCTTGTGAGATATTTTTATCTGCTACAACATAAACTAATTTCCAATTAAAAACACTATCTCCTATTAGTCTATATTTATTTTTTACTACTCTATCATGTAAATATTTTTTACATGATATTATCATTAAAACTCCATCAACTTCAGTCATTAATATGATATATATATATATATATATATATTTCTTAATATTCTATTTTTATATTTTGAAATTTTGGTTGTATTTTATCTGCATTGAGAATTTTATCATACAAATTTTTATTGGTAGAAACATTCCATAAATTATTCATGAGGTTATTTCCCATTTGAATGAAACAACCTGGATTTAAATAACTGCTTACATTCGGCGCGCCATCGTAAACCGGAATAGATTTTGAAAAGAAAACATTAAATATTTTTTCAGTAATATATCCATTGGTTTTTGAATTTTCAAAAGCCGCTACAAATTTATATTTGTTGAATAAATTAAATAATTCTATAGAATTATAACAATTTGTATTTTTTAACACCGAGTCAAAATCGTTAATGTGATCATATTCAATGTCGTTTTTTTTTAAATTGTTCACCAACAATATTTTATTTTCATTATAATTATTTTTGCTAATAAATAAAATAAACTTTTTTTTATGAAAAGGTGTTTCTACAATATTATCTTGATAATATTGTTTCATGATATTATAATATCGTATTCTACAATGTATTGTAGGGATGACCTTTTTAGGATGACCAATGGGACTGCTTATATCGTTATGAAATAAAATGTTTGTCTTATTGGAACCCAAATGTCCGTATTTTTTTATAAAACTGTACCTAGTTTTCCATCCTCTTTTTAAACTACTATTTTGTTTTGCATTAAAATTATTGTATTTTTTCTCTTCACCTTTCACGGCTAGTTTATATCTTTCACCCAATATCTTATCCCAATTTTTTGGAATATTATTCATCCAGTAAATGCAATTTTCCAGACCAATGAGTATATTTGTTTCATTCGGGCGTAAAAATTTTTCTGAAACTAACTTAACGCCAAAAAAACAAATATCAGCGGGTTCCATAAAAGGAACTATACAGTACGAGCAATCCTGTGGTAAGAACATTTTTATAAATACATCTTTCGGCATAAAATCATATCTTTCATTGGTATCTAAAACAATAAGTCCCGTGTTTTGTAGTATTCTAATTTTCTTCATTATAATTTATTAGTATAAATAATTGTATTATATTTTTTATGTTCCTTTATTCAATAAGTATTTAAAGATTATTAAACGAATTTACTTATATGAGTAATTCAAATGTACTTGAAATCAAAACAGTGCAAATTGCCCCCTTCAGAACATTAATGAC
>Ga0115008_10003623_pt1 | contig 12795 bp, 13 predicted proteins | sample FraStrMetagenome_FD_87164 | JGI IMG/M metagenome (GOLD analysis project Ga0115008, IMG submission 87164) | Marine eukaryotic phytoplankton communities from Arctic Ocean - Fram Strait ARC3M Metagenome | ecosystem: Environmental > Aquatic > Marine > Oceanic | place: Fram Strait | collected...
ACTATTGATGGCTCTGCATGAGCATCCTACATTATATTCGCAGCCTACATCTACTACTATTAGGCTTGTATTACCTTTTCACATCCTATACCATTGTAATCTGCATGTGCAGTTACTGTGTACATGGTATAGTGACTGTCCAGCAGTTTCATCTGAACAAAGGATACACATCATCCTACTACTGCTCTACGACCGGCGGAGCACGCGCGGTACATGTAAGTACAGCAAAGTTTATCCATTTGAGGACACATTGAGACACATTTGTACACCGGTCAACGGTATCTACCGGTAGAAAAACATTCTGTACACAGTACACATCTACTATTGCTCTTGATATACCGGTATGTAATACCCATGTGGGATGAATCAAAAATAAGCAAACAAATCTTCATAACAATTCCTAAGAGACCACAAGATCTACTCCTCTTCTGATTCTTTGGTTTACGAGATATCGAAAGAAGAAGGACACGCACATTCGCAGCAGAAGTAGAGGCTGAAAATATATCTTTCTACTTCGAATGCTCTTACGTTCTTGAAGCCTCCTAGAATATTGCTCATATTACAAGTTATTCATAAGATTTATGCAGGTTGGAATTGACTTTCAACAGCGTGCACCCGAACAGATATCATACGATAAGCATTCAAAACTGAAGGATTTTTTTAAAGCGAGGTTATTACTGTCTATGAGATAACGTTGGATAAAATTAAACCAACCGGTGCACAACAAATTTCGTTAGGGTGGGAAGGGGAAAATATGCAACCTCACATATCGATATAAACGACGAGATCCTGGTAGGTTACACTGGGGAAAAGTTGACAATCCCTACTTGGTGATTACTCCTTGTGTGCTTCTAGCTCATGCAAGTGACACTCCATAGAAGTAGCATTCAGAATAATGCACGTCATTGTAATAATCGTTTATAAAAGTCGGGGCTTAATTTATGGCACATTGGAGACATTATCGAGGTGAAAGAAAATTCGTTCGAGAGAGTATATCATCTGAACAACTGACTCAAGAAGTAAATTGTACTTTAGAAAGGTCTTTCGTACTTTCAAACCAAGCTTTTTAGACATGTAACAACCTTGGTGAGAAATTTTCATTTACTCTGACAAATGCACATCATCATTCGGTCGACGAAGATTGTTTAGGTAGGAAGATCCAGGCGATTGCGACATTTGATGAGCTTTTGATATCAAAGATGGATTTTTAGTTCCATGTTGTTGGATGGTTTTGTCAGACTTTGTGTGCACGCCCTGTAAATATGATGGACTCGACCCTCCCGTTGATTGTCCTCCTTGTCGCTGCGGAGGAACAAAGTTGCCCACATTTGAGCCCGCTATTTTCAAACGATTCAAAACCTCGAGTGAGGGTACGCTTTTTTTGGACTCAGTAGTCGTCTGTGAGTTCTCCTGGTTGTCGGATGCGGTTGATGCAGGAACACTGTCGATCATTGGGTAAGAATCAATATTAGGGAAAAATACTGGATCTTTTTCTTTCAGCATTTCTTTGACTGACTTCGTTTGACCAGGAACGAAACCATATCTTGTGAAAAAGTTCCACGGTTCATTGATGTAGCTATATGATATCATCAATTCTGTTTTTTCATTCATTGGCCACTTTGCACGCAATTCAATATTGTCACCGTTAGTAAAATATTGGGCATTTGCTGAGTCTGAGGTATGTTGGAGCATGTCAAGCAATGGTATCAATAAAGCTCTTTCATTTTCATCCCTCGTATCATCATAAAACGATCTGGAAAGAATTGTTACAAAAGCTCCTCGGATAGCGTCGTTAATATCATTTAGGTCACTTCCTTCCTTCACAAAACCTTGTTTTACCTTCGCTTTGTATACTGATAAATATATGATATCACTTAGAGCTTTCACTGCACTATTTACCTATTGAGAAAAAGAAGGTCAGTTGCCGTGTAGATGAAATCTTTTTGTTGTAATTCGCAGCGTCAAAATTAAACTCACATCTTGTCGAAAACCAAGTGCTTCGTCATATGCTATACTTCCTTGAAGTAGGCTTCGGAATTCGTCCTCTGGCCACCACACTAACGGAATATCGTCGATAAATCAAAATTGTTGGTAACAATTAAAGTATACGGTTGAAAAAAGAATAAAAGCGTAAACTTACAAACGTGTTCTTGCTCGTTTTTACCTGGAACCAAAGGTAGCGACTGAAGGTAAGCAGCATATTTCCCTTGATAGTCATCTCCTAAATACTCGCACCGTAAAAATTCCTTTGCCAGGAATCCAGCGACAGCTAAGAGAAGCAAAGTTTTAAATGTATCGAAGTACTCTATTTGGAAAGCTGAGCTAAGGGTAATCTTACCTACTGTTCGTGCGCCAGGTCCATTCATTTTTACAAGATCTTGAAATTGCTCTCCGCATTCCTCGTCTCTCATCGCAGGTAGATAAGTAACGCACAAAGATGTTGGAATACTAAACAGAAGCTCGTTAGCATCTACAGGCTTCACAACAAATAAACCAAACCCATCACCAATTGGGCTACTTTCGATATCAATACTAGGGTTTACATAACACTCAGGAACTTTCTTCAACCACGCAATAACTTCGTTTTCAGGACTAACAATTGAATCCGCATCTTCGCTTGTTACCATTTCATCAGTTGCTAGTGAACCATCGAAGAGGAGAGGGTCCTTTACATTAAGCATAGCTCTTATCGATGATGTTTGGTGGCCAGGAATAAACCCATAACGTGTGAAATAATTTTCCGGCAAGTCCGTGTAAGTGCACGACGCATACGATATCAATAGTTCAGTATAACTACTAACAGGTGATTTTGCTCTTACTTCAATACTATCTCCATTGGAGTAGCATTGTACGTTTGGGGTTCCAGATGTATGCTGCAAAATATCCAATAATGGAACCATCAAAGTTGCTTTGTCCTCATGCCTCTTTTCATCAAAAACAGAACGCGATAAAATTGAGACAAATGCCCCTCTAAGTATGTTGTGAATGTCCAACTCGCTTTTTCCATTGGTGTATTTAAAGATGCTTGGCCAAATCAATTCATGCATCACATTTACAGCATGAGATACCTGAGAATAGGATAAGCTTTAAAATTAAAATCATGTCATTATAAGTGAAGTCCAATGGCAAAAACTATACCACGCACATCTTTTCGGAAAGCATTCGCTTCATCGTAAGCTTTGCTTCCTTTCAAAAGGTCTTGTACTTCACCTTCTTCCCACCATAAAATATGATCTTGTTCATTTTGTCCAGGTTTGAAAGGCAACGTTGCTAGATAAGAAGCCCACTGTCCAGTGTACCCCTCTTTGCCTAGATATTCACTTTTTATATATTCTTTTGCAAGATATCCAGCCAACGCTGGATAAATCATAATGTTGAATGAGTATTCTGGATTACGAAGAATAAATTTATTGTAATACGTACCAACTACACGGGCACCGACACCATTGTAGTCAACAAATTGCTTGAATCGTTTGCCGCAATCTTCATCCATCTTCGCAGTATCAAATGAAATGCAGCTTGAGCACGGTATAGTCATCAGTAACTCGTTGGGCGATACAGGATCAGATACGTAAAGGCCGAATCCGTCCCCAAGTGAGCTTTTCTGTACATTAATTTTCGGATTTATGAAACATTTTGGAACGGTCTTCAACCAATCAATCACTTTTCTTTGACTTTTGCTGTTCTCAACCGATTTCAATGATGCAGGGTGATCAATAACTGATGGGTTGGTTGCCAACAGGGCGGACAAAGCGAATAATGATAGCATCATCTTTTCGAAACGATTTATACTTGTCACTGTCTTTTTCTTTCCAACATAAAAATAATTTTTAGTTCATCCAATTCATGACAATGCCTACAGTTTGATTACTACTTAGATAATTTATAAGAGATTGATAATCTTTTTGTAGTCGGAAAATTGATGTTTGTTTGTGAAAAGGACGTGAAGAGCTTCGATGTCGGATGTCACACTCACTGGTTTCGTTTGTGGTTAGTGACTTGTGACATACTCGCGCACTTTGCGCTTTGCGGCGTGTGGCGAGCGCCTCTCTCTAGAGTCTAGAGTACGTATGTATATTTATATATTTATACGTATCTCCACTACATTCCTACGCAAAATATTAGATGGGTTTAGCCAGCATGCGAACCTCTATCTCCACTACGAGATAAGTCTCCGGTACGAGTATACATGTACATTCGAATCGAAGTGTTTCCAAATGGCGGAGCTAGACGTTTGGATGAGACTGGGGATGAAAGATGATGGCTTCTACTAATGTACGAACTGTGAATATATTATTTCAGGATGATGAAACCTTTGCACAAGTTTACGGTATCGCTTAACAACTTGCAACTTTCTCGACTCATTTGAACTGATTTGTCTGACAAACTCTGTGCACCATTAATATGATTAAACCTATCGTTGTTATTCAATGGAGGATAAGTCATGGCGAAGTCTGTTCTTCAGCATTTTGTCGATAGTCTTTTCACATTTTTCTTCAGCACTACACATAATAGTATTATACATCATATAAATGAATGGAATGAAAAGACATTTCACGAACATACGGTTTCAATCTTTATCTTCTCCATCCCTCGTTGTAGAGAATTTCTCTCTTAAAGCAACCTACAATTTTAAATCGTTTAAAACTTCTGAATGACTAGGACGTTCATGATGGAATGAGGGATTCGTTCGCAGCCCGTACATGCGACAAAGACAGTCCTTATCCTGACCCTATAATCACGCCATATTCATTAATACAATTACTCTTCTTTACAATTTTTAGATTTAGATGAAGTGAATGGCTTGACAATGGTGGAAGTATTCAGAGTAAGGCTGGATCAAAATTGTTGACGCGTTGCTGCAAGGGCACGTAAGGAAAGGGTCTACTCATCAACCTCATTTTCTGATAAGCGCTGAATAGAGCTTCATATTCAGTTAATCTCCAAATATGACAATTGATACTGAAATCCACATAAAAGCGTCATGTATTTGGTACTACCGCATTTCGCAACTTTCTCGGTGTGTTGGCAGCCTCCCACCGTAATTCCAATATTATCGCTTCTCATTTTGCATGTATCTCCAAGTATCGTTGTTGGAAAGCTTCAACTTGAAGCCCAGCTACATCCTTAAGCACCGTATCCAAAATTCCTGCAATGACGGGATTACTCACTTTGATCTCAACCTCAAACTCTACGCCGGTGCTAGCAACTCCAGTCCGAAATGTATTTTCGTCATTTATCCCTCTCAATTTCCAACTTGACTTAATTGAATCGAACAAATCGTTTCTGGTGCTCCCATCAACGCTACAAGTTTCAACACAAAGATTTCTTCTATCAACGGTCACGCGCGAAACATACTCTTCCGTTAAAGGAGAAGAGAAAGAAGGTAACGCCGATTGTTTACCGCCACCAATCCCAATTTCCAACAATGCATCGAGCTGGTATTCTTCTTGCCCTTCCTGAGACGTCGACAATGACGAAGAAGAATCTCTGGATGTTAACACATCACTTTTGGTACAAAGTGGAACAAATTCTTTATACCGATTCACGTCTACGATTATATCAAACAGTTGCTCCGGACAAGTCTCTCGTAGGATCCGACGTTCCGCATGACGTTTCGATACGGTAGGAAGGAAGGAACGTAATATTGAGCTCATAATTTACTGTATGGAGCTGCTGCAATATCCCCACGATTTCTAACGGAGAATTTTAGTTGAAATATAAAACTATGCAAAGTGGATGGATGTATGGATGGATGGATGGGGACACGTCGTATGAGTCATGAAAAGTAGAGAGAGAAAGTGATGAAGATGAAGATAGTTGTGTGAGTTGTTGGATGATGACTGGACTGGATGGCTTTTTTATTGAGGCAAGAGTACACAACCACAACATTTTACATCGCATATCGTACACGTACACACATTGTATTCACCATACGCATATATTATGTACTTTGTATGACTACGAATATCTACGTGGAGTCGTGGCAGGAATGAACTAATTTATCGCACCTACAATCTCTCATCGGAAGTTGCCAACTCCTTCAGTGGTCACTGGTAGAGAGCGTAGAGTACTCCTATCAGCTCCAGCTCTCCGATCCCAATAAGACGAGCACTCTCTCTAGCGACAGCACACAAATGTGTGTTATTGAAAACAAAGATATATACAAAGGCGATACTACATGCATTAATAAAGGTATATATAATACACGCATACCAAACATGGCAGAGCAATCCACATCGATACGATCGCGTAAGCATTTGGACGTTGCCTCCTCACCTGCCGATGAAACTTCAATTCCAATTCCAACGAATAATGACAGTGAGGATCATGAAGCAGGTAACATCGAGCAGCAGCATGAAAAGCTCTTAGTGCAAACGGCGGATGATGATATTAACAGTCTGGAAGATCGTCTCGTCGATGCTCTTGATGCCTTAAAATTGGCAACGTCCAATTATGATCTTCAAGTGAGGAATGTGTTTGAGCTGTGTGCGTTTGCTGGGACGAATTTGGCTGCCAAGTTTCAAGACGACGATCTGATTATTGAAGTATATGAACGTTTGAATGAGCAGTTGTGTCTACCTACCATGCTCGAGATTGCTCAAAGCGATGCAAGGATTGCACGTAGGTGTGCTGCGTTGGGGTTCTTTCAGGCGTTTGCCAAAGAAATGAAGCAGCAATGGGCTAGCGATAAAAGTATTTTTAATAGAAGAGAAAAAGTTTGGTTAGCAGAACGGATGGATGAGTTGCTACAAATGTGGGTGCGTGCAAGTATTGGATGTCTCGTTGAAGGTGTATTTACGCAATCGTCTGCTGAAAGTGCGGTGGCAAGTAAAGGTGTGTTAAGTGCAAATGCTGCGATTCGACCTGTGTTTTGGTCCATTTCTAGGAGTATTGATGCTGCAGATGACGAGGGTGCTTTGGCGTTGTTCCGACCCGCCATGATGATGATTGCGGGGGTAAGTAGACTCCAAATTAAAAAAATTATTTTGAAGGCCCGCGAATTGTTGCTCATGAGATATATAAATTTGAATTTTCGCCTGTAGGTCTGCCGCAAATTCTTTTTGTCAGAAGATGATAATTTGAGAGCCAGTTGTGTGAAATTTCTTGAAACAGTAGTTCTTTGTTTTTCGAGCAAGGGAAACATGGTTGGATCAGGGCGAAGAAATTCCAGTAAAATCAATCAAAAAGATGATTTTTCTTTGACGGACTTACCAACGGGTCATCCTAAGATTACACGGGAAGCGTTGGAATCAGTTGCTCATTTTGCATTCATCGTGCTTCGAGGATTGGTAGAGGTCGGTGGACAGATGTCATGTACGCTGCCCCCTACATACAGCGATGGAGAAGAAGGTAAGTTCTATAACTTATTTAAACTATTGGCTCTTCTTATCGTCGTTATTCAGTGCGTTATCTACAAAAATATTTGCCTCTTTAGAATTTACAGTTGAGAATTTAATTTCTTCAATTAAACCCGCAGCACTAGTTTATCTAGAGGTAGACTCTAATCGCAATGCAAATGGTGATAAGATTGATCGACGGGGTCTTGAAGTGTCATTTTATCTGTCACAAAAATCTTTTGCAATTACTGTTAACGCCGTTGCAATAATAGCAATAAATCGTGCTCCATTCTTTAAGGATGCGGCGAGGACTCTGTCTCGACGCGCAATCGATCCGCCATCTACCTTATCAAGTGAAGGTTTGAATAAGGCGGCAGTACTTGGCGTTAATTCTCAGTTACGCGCCTCATGTTTGACGTTACTTCGAAATCCTCTCTCAGTTACTAGTAGTGCTGCTGATGTTCTCGTTCGTGCTTTGAAACATGTCGGCATGACTGTTCAAGCCGACAAAGCGCACAATGCGGCGAAACAACAGGCGGCACTTAAAACAGCCAGTCGTAAGGTTCGTAACCGCGCGGCAGTATTTTATGAGTGGGACCAATCTGAACAGGAACGTACAACAAAGCGACAGCGTGAAACTGATGATGCTTTGGCACAGCTGCGAGCAGAAAGAAAAGCGAAAGGGTTAGGAAATGGGATTCAGCTTCCGAATAACTTGATAGAATCTTGTGAGTTAGTTTTACAAAACTTGACAAACATACCTGCTACTAGACCTACACAAAGTAAGAAGGGGAGAACTATTACTCTTGACTATGTTGTTGATGCAATTATGTCAAATGGAGCTTCCTTGAAAAGAGATGCAGGCCGTTGGTATGATCGTGATGGAGGAGAGGCATGGTCATGCGAGGTATCCAACTCGTTAGTCCGTCTGGATCTTTCTGAAAATGTGTTTATGGAAGAAAGCGGTCGAGAGTTGTACAGTAAACAGTGCAGTCAGGCTGCAGCTGATGCTTTTACCCGGATCGTGTCATCGGATGACTTTCATCATCAAGTAGATAATTCTTTGTCGGCATTACGCGATCAAATTTCCGCTCGCCTTGCATGTACATTAAAAGGTGTGAAACCGCCAAAAACATCGCCTCTTTCAGCGTCCCACGAGCTAACGTTAAAAAGTATCGCAAGCACAGATTTACTTGACACGCAGACGAAAAATAGCTTGACAAAACTACTAGATGAATATCCGCTTGTCGCTGCATGCCTTGCTCTCGAATATGCCAAGCCCTTTTCTACTGCTTTATCTTCGAATGAAGGACCATCACTATCATTGATGAAGCAAGTACTAATAGAGACCTATCTTCAGCAAACCAGTGAATCTTATGTTGGGATGTCGGATAAATCAAATAACATATTATTTGCATGCATGTCCTACATATGTAAGATGGCAAATGAAAAGCCAACAGATTTGGAGCAGAAAAAGATAGCTTCTGTTGTCCATAAAACAATGCCTCTAATAATGTCTGGAATACCTGTCGTTTCAAAATGCACCCTTAAATTATTATCATCGCTATGCGATGTTGATGCGATCCACATGGCTCTTGCAGACATAAGCAAAAAATCTTCAAGCACAATCGCTGCTTCAGCTGCTGCTCACGCGGCAACTCGTGCCGCCGAAGCTCGTGCTGAAACGACATTGTTGGCTTTGAAGGACATGGCATTTGATCGTACAAAGACTAGTACCAGACAGGCAGCAATTGATTGCGCTGTCGCTCTCGCAACCGGTCATTTCCCATCGCCTGTGTCGGTACAAAGCAAAGCTCAAAAACTTGTTATAAATATTCTGTTTCTGAGATCCACTACACATGCTGATATGGTTATTACTGCGGCGACGAGCGAATTGAATCGTGCGACAGAGCTTGTTGTAGCAAGCAATGCAAAGGTTGAAGCAGCAAACAAATCGTTTCTCAACCTTCAACTGAATGGAGATGAGTTCGTTGAAAATCCTCTTCAACCCTTCAGTGCAGAAGAAAAGGAAGTCATGGATAGAATTCAACCGACGACGGAATTATTTATGGCAATTTGTGTTAGAAGACCTGACGCCATACGAGTCTTGATGGAGTGTAGTTGTCGAGAAAATGCCGAACTCCTTCTGAAAACTGTAAAAAGTGGAATATCAAAGTTGGTGAAAGCTTCTTCGTTAGCTTATGGATCGGCTAATATTGCACTGAACGTTGCTGACATGGCCAAAAAAGATAATGAGCAATTTTTGATTGCTTTTATAGATCACTTAGCGCCATCTTCTATTGCAGAAATTCCTTCCCAGCCCTTAGTGGATGCTTGCTTTAAAATACAAGAAGATAAGGCGGGTCAGGATGGTTCAAAAAATCCATCCTATATAATTCCGGTAGTTTCTGCACTCAAGAGGTCAAAGCTTGTTGAACTTTTGCCAAACTTTGTAAGGGCAGAAAGCCCGGTATACAGACGCGCTTTACTTCGGATGAGCGAAAAACTTGGGAGAGAAAATACAATATTTCGAGATGAAAATCAAGAATCAGAGAGCATAACTTTTTTCGGGATGACACGTTGCGAGCAATTAGTCTTCCTCCACAAACTTGATTTTAGAGCGTTGGGACTACCACAGAAAACGTATTTAGATGGTATAAGACAAATTTTGGATATGGAAAACATTTTCACAGATAAAATTCTCCACGGCGCTCTTGATCACATGAGCCGGCTATTTTTGCTTGGTGAATCACTTCCTCTTGCATATATGAGGACAATCATTCAAGTATGCCAACGTCGTGAAACACTTCATAATTGGATTTGCTCCGATCTCCTTCCAAGATTATTGGAAGGGAAGATTTACAACGATAGACGTCAATGGGAGGGATGGATGCGAGCAGTTCGTATCCTTGAGAAAAATGTAGGTGTCAATAGTCTTTTTGCAATTTCGAAGCTACCGGAGGCACAACTACAAATGTACAGAAGCAAGTATCCAGCTTAGATGACTAATGTGGCTCATTTGACAAGAAGATATTTATTTAGTTTAAACTACGTAATATTCGATGATCGGCTTTGACACACCCAAACAAACAACTATGTACACGAAGAACAGATGGAATCCTCCCTCTTAGTAGACATAGTTACAAGATTCGAAATATAGTTCCAAAAAGAACCTGTTAACGTTAATTTGATTGCTAGAATTAACAAAGAAACACAAATTCTTCTCTACAATAACTGAAGGCCGACCACCATTCTGAACCCTCTTTTTATAACGTAAACTTTTTCTTGCCAGGCTTTCCTAATCTTTGCAAGAGAATGACCTTCTTGGCAGCGAGAGCCAGAGAAGCGTACTCTTGTGCCGACGAATTCATGGATTCGACCGTATCATTTAGAGTTTCTATCTTTTCTTGTCGTTCGTGAAGATTCTTGATACCTTGCTTCAAGTCTGATGACATGTTCGTCGTTTTGGACTTTCCTTTTAAGGGTTCAAATTCTCTCCATAACGCAGGAAATCCTTTCGTATCACCACCGCTGCTGCTGAGCATATCTAGAATATTAATGTTGTTCCCTATTTCAACACAATGAAGAGTTATTTTCAATTTGCTCAACAAATGAAATTTTTTTTTACTCACCATAATATCCAGGTTGCTTATCGTAGATATCTCGAACATTAGGATCTGCCCCATTGTCCAAAAGAAATCGTACACAATCATGGTTGCCATTTTCGACAGCATAATGAAGTGCTGTTTTACAATACATTGGGTCAGGAGTGTTGATATCTAAAGCATCATCTCCTTTCAACGCCTGGATATTTATTACGTACATAATTGAAAATTTAGTGGAAACTTTTTTCAAACACTTTCCAAAATGAGCGCATAATCCATATTTACCTTGGATAACATTATTTCGTCTCCGCATACAGCCGCAGAAAAATGACATGTTCGCATGATACAATAGGTCTCTTCGCACTTACAATATTGCCGAGATTTCTCTATAATAATACTGAAAGCACGTAACCACGTTTTCTTCCAAGAAACTGATTTACATCTGAAGGTGAAAGAGGTTCTATTTGTGACAATGCGGAACAAGTCATCACCATAAGTCGGTGGTTTACAAAATGCCATCTCTTCGTTCTCCGATCCAGTTAGGGGAATGCCCTCTGTCTTAAAATCAAAGTTACTCAATGACAGATCAACCACAGCCTTAATGTCATCTAGAAGAATACATGCATGTACGTGCCGAGTTGGATTACGCTAAAGGTACAACAAAATTAGGAAAACAACAAATAGGACTTCGCAATGTACCCGTAGGGTCTAACTAACCTCAATATCTTTAGATTCTCTTTTTCCAATAATAATACAATTATTGAATAAGTAAAGGTCCACTTCTTCCACCACGATCTTTGAAAACTTTTTGATAATTAGAGATGCTTCACCTCTAAATAAATACACAGTCGGCGCTACGTTTTTGTCAAGCGGGTAATCCTTATTGTCATTACAAACACCAAGAATCGTCTGTGCAACCTGTTCATCATGATTTTGTAATCCAATCACACGAGAGAAACGTTTCTTCAAGGGTGCCTTGCACTCGAAGGAGAACTGGCTCTTAACAATGTCTAACTCTTCAATTTCATCCCAGTTTCGTTCATATGAAGCAGAAAAAACTTGATTCGCTTTCATCACAGAATCAATTAAATTGCGTTTATTATTTTCTTCGGAAGGCTGACACAAATCAGTCGATATCCCGGCATTTTCTGTTTCACTAGCGGAACTTTCTTCATCGCCAGAAGAGACTGCTTCAATATCCCCTGTATTCCAGTAAGAGACAAATCCTCCTTCTATTGCTGTAGCAGTTTTTCTGCTGAAAATGCTCGACGTGAACATAGTAGAAGAAACCAAAATAAGCAACTTGGACTGCTAATTGGATTCACACAGATGCATGTGCTTTTGCCACTCTGTTTCTCAACTTTTGTGAAGAGATGATGATTTTTTCCTTGGTTTTTGTAATACTCTATTCTTCGATACTTCGGAAGTACAATTCATAAAGCATTCATACAGTGTATCTTTGAACCTACTTTACACATAATGTGCACGAATGTACGAGTATTATTTCTATATGTAGTCGCAAGAATTCGCTTTTAGCTGTTGATAAACATTAAAAAAAAATGAATAACCAAGGCCACGTCCACGTCTGGTCCTTGACACTCCCCATGTAAATAAATTTGTCATGCGAAATACGAAGCACACATTGCTGCTTGCTGCTGGCTGCCGAATTGCCGAAGTGTTCGCATGAAGAGCAGTACCGGTATTGTGAAAATACATTTACACATTATTAGAGTGGTTTACATTATAAGAAATTGACTTTTTAAGAAAGATGCTAGCGTTTACCCGTCCAACCCCCTAACCTACGTATATCCTACGTAGAAATATGTCGATAAATCAACATGTAAAGACTA
>Ga0115008_10003624_pt1 | contig 12794 bp, 5 predicted proteins | sample FraStrMetagenome_FD_87164 | JGI IMG/M metagenome (GOLD analysis project Ga0115008, IMG submission 87164) | Marine eukaryotic phytoplankton communities from Arctic Ocean - Fram Strait ARC3M Metagenome | ecosystem: Environmental > Aquatic > Marine > Oceanic | place: Fram Strait | collected 2012-06-18
CGGCATCCCCGACCTGCCAAAGGTGCTCAAGCAGAGGGGCTACACCACTCTCTCCAGCGGCAAGATCTACCACAAACGACTGGACAACGAGCATTCCTGGGACGAGATCTGCGGGTTCGGGGCAGACATCCCCAACTGTGACTACAGCAAGGGGATGTGTTGCCGAATGGTCAGCTCCGGCGGCCGCCGAGCGAGTGAGGCGGCAGCGCCACCGTGCAAGACGTGGTGCGCGCATGGAACCAAAAAATGGGCGGAGAAGTGCAGCTGGAGTAGCCTGTGTGCGGGATGCGGTCCGTGCAAGACAGATCTAACCGCGAGAGATGAGAGCTACCTCGACGAGTTTGATTCGGAGGAGGCGGAAGCAGAATTCTTCAACACGTCTGGTTACCGCAACAAAAAGGGTTACCTGAAGGTAGTCGGCTCGCAGCTGTACAACAGAGGGACGGCGCCGGCGACGGAGGCTGCCGCAGGGCCAAACGACAAATGGCTATACCCAGACGGCAGAATGACACTCAAGACGATCGGAGACATCCGCGCCGCCAAGCTTGCCGGCAACCCCTTCTTCATCGCCGCCGGGTTTAACCGGCCGCACCTGCCCTTCGCGTGCCCTAAGGAGTACTGGGACCTGTACCAGCGCTCCGAGATAGTGCTACCGAGCAACCCGTGGCTGCCGGAGGGCGCGCCTACCCGCTCCGTAAACTACTTTGAGCTCCGCACATACGACAATATCCCGGACTACGACGCAGGCCAGGGCGGACCGGACGGCGGCCAGGTCAACCTGCCGGAAGACCTCGCGAAGGAGCTCCAGCACGGCTACTTGGCCTGCGTCTCGTACGTGGACGACATGGTTGGCCACCTCTTCGACGAGCTGAAGGCGCAGGCGATGTACGACAACACCATCATTACCTTTGCGAGCGACCACGGCTACAAGCTCGGCAACAAGGGCTCGTGGTGCAAGCACTCGATGTATGAGACAGACCTGCACGTGCCGATGATAATCAAGGCGCCCGGCTTCGCCCCGTCCCGTATCTCGGCCATGGTCGAGAACGTCGACCTCTACCCGACCATCCTCGACCTCGTCGGCATCCCTGCGCCGCCGCACGTGCAGGGCAGGTCGCTGGTGCCGCTGCTGGTGGACCCGAATGCGCCGTCGCGCAAGGCGATCTTCGCGCGGTATCGACGCTGCCACGCGGGCCAATCTCGGTGGCACAGCAGCGGCGCGTCGAGAGGGCTGGAGACCCCGCCGTAGGTACCTCGACAGCGACACCATCCGTTTCGAGGATACGCAGTTCTCGGAGTACTGTAGCTCGAGCTGTTGGGGCATCGAGTCTTGCGGAAGGACGTGCGAGGTGACCTCGCCCACGGACTACATGTTCTACGACCACACCATCGATCCTCTGGCGCGCATACTGGCCCTTAGAGCTTGAATGCATGACCGGGCTGAGGGCTGCACCACACTCACAGGATTCACTCACCCCGGCTGCAGGAGAACCGGAACAGAGCTCGCGATCCCTCATACCGAAACCTGGTGGAGGAGATGCGGCGCGACCTACGAACGCATAAGGCGACGCGTGGTCCACCGGGGTATTAGGCACCCTCGGCCTCGCCTCTGACCACTCAACGAGCGCAGAGAGACTCTCTGCGCTCTGCGCGCTGCGCTGCGCTCTGCACTCGCTGCGCGCTGCGCTGCGCGCTGCACACGCTGCGCGCGCTCAAGTGGGTGCTTGCACGGGCCGCGCTGGGTGTGTGTTTTTGGCGCTCAGAGAGGCGCCATCCGCTCGCTTCTTTGCACGCCGTGCTTGTCTCTCGAAGCGCGTGCGCGCCGTCATTCTGTGGATGGCTTCGAGTTTCCCATGAGAACATTTAAGGTTGTTTCCCATCAAAGCACCCGCCTGCCAAATGCGGGGCTGGCTCCACTTTATGCCGCCCTCTGCGGCTACGAAGCTCGAAGGAAGAATTTAAACAAAACAACTCGAAGGAAGAAAAACAGCAGAGAAATACTACTGCCAGAGCAATGAGCAGAAAGTTGACTGAGTTCTCGGTAACTGTTTCGATGCATTCCTCCTTCTTCTCTGCTGGACCGCCTCCATGACCGCCTCAGACTCGTCGTTGGACGTTGCAATCAATCCGCGTAGCGGAGTGGGCCCCGAGTTTGAAAAGGGCGACAGACGCTTGCGTCCTAGCCTCCAACAACGCCTCCCCGGCGCAGAGGGGCCCCCGGAGGGATGCTCAACCGCTCCACGCCACGCCGTCGAGCCACGCCGCTTGCGGCGGTCCTAAAAGAATTTAAACAAAACAACTCTCTCCTAAAAGAAACAAAGAAAACGGACAACCCAGGCTTGCGGCGAAAAAGAAAGAAAGAAAACAGACAACCCAAGGGAGGGATGGGAGAACGGCACGCCGCCACCACACAGGGATTTTAAAGGCTTGCGGCGGTCCTATTCCCAGGTTGAACTTACATTCTTTTTATGGCGCAGTGGAACGTTTCGCCGACCAATGCGTTCCCTCCTCGACGAGGGCCGCTCGATCGGCTCTTCCGCCCGACCATTCGCGTTCGTCGACGACACGACAGCAGTGAGCATTGCTGGACAGCGCCTCAGGTTTGTCCCGCTCGATGCGTCGTCCCCGCGCGCATCCGTTGCCGGCTCCACGCCGCACGGCATCGCACTGGTCGCGACGTCACCTGCCGCTGGCCTTTTTGCATTCACAGAAAAGGTTGTTCGGCCGTCAGTGCAGATCCACTCGTACCCGGACCTTGCGCGCGTCGCGACCATCCGCAGTTCTGGAGCAACTGGCTACTCCGCCCTCTGCCTGACTCGCGATGGCTCAAGACTCGTCACCGTGTCCGATGCTGCCCCATTCAAGCTCTCTGTGTGGGACTGGCGGAAGGGGATGGAGGTGCTTGGCGCGACTGTCGCAACCGCGTGCGTAGCTGCGTCCGTCTACCCGGGCGCGCCGCTCGCCGACGACACGGGACGCATCTGCATCGAGAGTGGTGCAGTTCTCACACTGTGGCAATCTCGGCAGAACCTGGAGCAGGAGGGGGCCTCGCTGACGGCGCTGCCGCTGGTCCTGCCGGACGAGATTGCCGCGGGTGCCGCATGGGGCGCGCACACTTGGGGCAGCGCCGGCTCTCTCTTTGCGGGCACCGACACCGGCGTTGTGGCCCTCTTTGGCGAGAGCGGCCGCTTTGAGGCGCTTGTGGCAACCGCTGCAGCCGCCATCACTGCCCTCGAGGCGGACTCGACGCACCTGCTGGTCGCAAGCATGGACGGCACGATTGCGTGGCATGCCCTGCCAACACCGCACGCCGAGGCTCCAACGCCGCAGCTCTTCTGCGTCAATGTTGGCGGCGCCGTTGCTACACTGGCCTACTCGCCGGTGAGCTACACGCGCCTGGGAGTCTCAACTGCAACGGGGGCACACGTCTCGCTTACCTACGTCGAGCCGTTCGCCTCGTCCCCGCTGCCCCTGGAGCCTGTCTCTGAGAAAAGTGTCGCTTCAATCGTCTCCGTCTCGCGTCTGTCAGCGTTCCCTCAGGGGCCTTCCGTCGCCGTTGCCCTTCTCGCGCCGACAGCCGCGATGCCTTCGGCGGCACCGTGCGTTGTAGTGTGCTCCCCCGGTGGGGCAGTTGGCTGCTACGACGCGTTCACCATGCAGTTGGTCGCCGAGATTCATCTCCCAGAGGGTGCGGAGCCTACCACGCTGGCATGCAGCGCACCTGGCCAGCTGGTCGCGGTAGGCTCTGCCGCCGGCGTTGTCAGGGTGTACAGCCTTGTTGGCGGGGAGCTGAGGCTGGTGCTCCGTTCGCGGTTGAGTCGCGAGCGGGTGCTCGCGCTTGCAGTCGACGCCGCGGGTGAGGCACTTGCTGTCGCGTGCGACGACGCCCGCATTTACTGGATCAACCTCGCCAACGCGTTCGGCGTGTGCGGCGCCAACGCGTACACGCCGCTCCACGCCTCTGCGCCGTGCGTCGCCTGGTGCAAGGCGCCAACCTCAATGCTCCTCGCCACCACTGTGGATGGCATCGCGCTCCAGATGTCGCCTCCGACGGCGGCGCTGAGCACGACCGGCCTCCCACCTGTGGCGCCGGAATGCCCACTCACAACCCTCGAGCCGCGCGCCGGCAGGATGGAGGTTGGGGCGGCGCAAACAGAGCCGGCGGTCGCGATTGCGCCGCTTCCCGCCGGGGCACGAGCCGCGGCCGGCATCGCTGAGGGGCGCTCCGCGTTCTACGCCCTCAGCCGCGACGGCACGCTGCGAGTGTACGCGCTCGGCGAGGCTGTGCGAGAGGGCCGCCACCCTCTCGAGCCCCTGAGCGCAGCCGTCGGCTTGGCCCCTGTGGTAGAGACGGCTGCCCCGGAGAAGCCCGCGACCAGCGTCGCCGTCTCGGCTGACGGGCTGGTCGTTGCGACTGGCGCGAAAGACGGCACGGTCACCGTGCGCAGCGCTGCGGACCTCGGTGATTGTGCGATGGCGCGGCTGCACGACTCAGTTGCGGGCGGGGTCTCTGGCCTGGTGGCGCTGGCCCCGCAAGAGGGGAGCACGGTGCGTATCATCTCGGCTGGCGCAGACGGAGTGATGCACGAGAGCCTCTTCTCCGGTCCGGCGCTGGCAGCTGCGGGTCCCACTCAAGCAGCCGAGCCGAGAGCCCTTCCTGCGACGGCTCTCGTCGAAGATAGCGCCGACACCTCCAGCGAGCCCGCCGCGCTCGACGCGGATGCTGCAGCCAACGGCGTGGGCGGCGAGGCTCGCGGCGCCACGCTTGCGCTGCAGGCCGAGTTTGAGGAGCTATCACGCGAGCTGCAGGAGCTGTGGGTGGCCAACGAACAGCGCGATGAGGACGATCCGGAGAGGCTGCCCCTCGATGACTTGGTGATCGACTTGGATCAGCAGCGGGCGTGGCGCGACGAGGCAGAGGAGAAGGTGCGGGCGCGCAAGGCCGAAATCACCACCGACATCTTGACCAAGCAGGTGATTGCGAGGCGGATGAAGGCCGAGTTCTGGGACGCCATGGAGACGCCTGCCGCGTCGCTCCACCCAATGGGCGATGAGCAGGCGTCGACGGCTGCTCCAGTCTCCAGCTATGCGCTTCCGCACCCGACACCGCGCCGAGCGAGAGCGCTAGCCGTCGCCAAGCTGTTTCGGTCGGTTGAGAATCTCGTTGCCAGCCACGAGGCCGAAAAGGGAAGCAGGAGTGCCGACGGGGTGGCTGACGCGCTCGGGGATTCGGAGAGATTCGCCGTGGCGGTGGCAGCCGCCGAGCGCTCCGCGAGCGACTCGCCAGGTGGCTCGCGCTCCGGCTCGCCACCAGGGCGGCGCAAACAGCGGACTAGTGATGAAGCTGCGGTGGGAGCAGGCGGCGAAGACGCGTTCGCAGATGTCCGTGGCGCCGGTCTCGAGTACAAGCTCTTTGAGGTGACAACTCACTGGCGACGGGCGGCGCAGCTGCTTCTCGTCGACGAGTTGGTGCGCGGGCTGAGAGAGCGGTTCAACGAGCGGTTCAACGAGGCCTTTGGGCATAAAACAAGCACGCTCGACCAGCTTCGCGAGAAGCAGGCGCGCGTCTCGGAGATCGCCGCCGAGCTGCGCCTCCTCGGCGCCGAGGAGCCTCCGAGTGACGGCATGAAGCTCGGTCTCCATCCCGACGAGGAGCCGGACAAGGTGCTGCGGGTGGCGGACTCGGAGGTGAATGCGACCCGTTGGATCCCTCCCGAGGAGCAGGCGCGGCTCGACAGGCTGCAGGCGGAGGCACAGGCTCGCGAGGCGGCGGCCAACGCCGACTCAGTCGCCAAGCGCGGCCTCGTCACAATGATGAACAATTCTCTCGAGATTCGCTCCCCCGACGAGGCAGTTTTTGACGAGGTGGTGCCGCCCCCGGGCCTGGAGAAGCCCGAAGAGGAGCAGACGGCGGAGGACAAGGCGGCGATCAAGGGGTACGAGGAACGGCGCAAGAACCTCGCTGCCGAGCGCGAGAAGCGCTCAAACACGCTGTTGGCCGAGCTCGGCAAAGTGAGGGACGAGATAGGAGGCCTCTACGCGGCCTTCAACAGCCGGCTCGCCAGTCTCTCAGAGGCGCGGATGAGCTTCGACGAGGCGTGCCACGAGGCGGAGCTGCTCCGCACCCGGTGGTCACAGGCACAACTCTCGCGCGAGCTCATCACCAAGACGACATCGTCGCTGCTCGCGCGGGTACGGCGTGCCACCGATCGGCGCGACGCAGCCGCCGATCGGCTGGATGACTTTAGCGGCAAGGTGGCAGAAGTGCAGAGGGTGTGCGAGGCCCTCGCGACCGAGGACAAGAAGCTGGATCGCGAGTACCGCCGCGAGGCGACCGAGCACCCCGATTTTGCAGACGCTCTGCTCAAGCTGTACAGGCGGAGGGCCGTTGTGGCGGCGGGCGGCGCAAGTCGCACCAGCGCGGGCTCGGAGGGCGCCTCGCGCGACCCGTTCCCAGAGGTGACCCCCGAGGCGCCGCCGGCGGTTGAGCCGCTTGTGGAAGGGCGCGACGCGCCCGAGGGCCTACCTGGCGAGCTCTGGACGCAGCTCGTCGAGGCGCGCGACCAGAACATCGCTGTCGAGGCGGAGCTCACGCGCTGCACCGCGAAGCTCGCGGATATGACGCGCTGCCTTCAGGCGCTGAGCGACGAGGAGGAGGCCGCGCAGGCCGAGTTTGACGACGCGAGTTCCGCGCTGAGCAGGCATCGGCAGGCGGCGCTGGTGGGTGCGTGGGACGTGGAGCTACCCTTCAAGCTGCGGCAGGGTCAGGTCGAGGTGGAGGAGGCGGCGGTGGTCACGGACTATGCGCGGGCGACGCTGATGCCCCGGGTGCAGATCGAGCGGCTTAACGCCGAGGTCAAGAGGCTCGGCGGTGAGAAGGTGGCCGTGCTCGAGGAGATCCGCGACTTTCGGCGCGGCATCGTGCAGCTGCAGTGGGACACGAAGCGGGTCGAGATGGAGATCTCCGACCTCGTCGAGAAGACCCGCGACGTGCAGCTGCTCCGCGTCACCAAGAGCCTGCAGGAGAAGCTCCAAGGCGGCTCGACGGGCTCCCACGCCGCCGAGACGGCGAGCCTCGAACGCAAGTACGAACATCTGACCGAGTCACACGCCGAGAAGGTGGCCGACTTGAAGCGGCAGCATGCAAAGTATCAGAGGCTGATCGCAGAAAAGGAGAGGGAAGCCGAGTCGCTAGGTGGACAGATTGCTCAGCTCGAGAGCTCAGTGACAGAGCGTGAGGCAATCCGCAGTGCCCAGCTCAAGGGCCGAGGCGAGGGAGCGGACACAGGCAAGCGGTTTGAGGAGGTGCACGCGAAGAGCAAGCTGAGCGCGCTCGCAAAGACACAGGTTCAAGAGATTGGAATGCTGCGCGAGGAGCTCGACCGGATGCGGCGCCGCACTTTCCCAACCTTCACGCACATCGAGTCTGCGCGGGCGGCTCAAGCCGGGCTCTGATCTGTTTTCCTTGCACACTGGGCCTGTGTGCGTGTGTGTCGTGTGGTGACTGGTGTGTCTTTTGCGCCGGCGCCGCGATTCCCCAGTGTCGTTTTCTGAGATTAGCATTTACGCTACCAAGAAAGATGGGAGGCGATCCATCATTCTTTATGTTTTGCCGTGTGTGCGTGCGTGTGTGCGTGTGTGCGCGCGCGGCGGAAGAGCTTGCGCTGCGAGGCGGGAGGGTGAGCCGGACTTGCTCACGCCCCGAGGGGAGCCCAGTTCGGATTCCGCCCCATCGCGAGCCGAGCGTGCTGGACCGGCGCCCACGAGGAGGCGAACCCACCCAGGCTGTGCGCCTTGCTGAAATGGTGCTTGCCCGGGCTCACCTTGTGGAGCCAGAGCAGGTCCTCCACTCGGTGCGAGATCTCAGCGTCTTCTGCGGCGGCGCGGTCCCCCGAACAGGTGGCAGCGTAGAGGCGCCAGTCGTTTTCATACGCGGCAAGCAGAGGAAGCAAGGTCTTGTCCGTCACGTTGGAGACAGTACAGGAGGACGCGGCCGTCGTCATGAGGCTCGTCGCGCCTGGGCGGTACGCCGGCAGCACCGTGTCCAGCGGATCTGCTTTGCGCCTGGTCGGATCGACTGGTGTACCAATCTTGAGCGCGTTGTCCTCCACCCTTGCGCCCTTGAGTAGCGATGAGAACTCGCGTTGCAGTGAGCCAAAACAGAGACGGACAGCGCAGTGGGATGCAAACTCGCCCTGGGGGCGGTCGTGGTTGTCTGCGTCCCCTCTCTCAAGAAACTGAGGCACCCACTGATTCAGCATGTAGGCGCGGCAGCCCGGATTGGCGCCGCCCTTTCTCATGTTGAAGGAGCTGACTGCCCTCGCAATGGGGTTGCGTAGCACGCAAAAGGTGGTGTACTCGGGTTGGCTGCCGAGCAGCGCGGCTTGCTCGACACAGTGCTTCCGCGTCTGAGCGCCGCGTTGGTATAGCCGCGTGCTATTGCAGGGCCGCGCGTGAGGCATGATGTCAATCCGTTTCTGCGCGGCCCAAGCCTCGATGGAGGTGCCGCCCGTCTTGGGGATGTGGATAAAGGCGAGTTGCGTAGAGTCCTCCTCGAGCGCCTGCAGCGTCTTGTCGAGATCCTCGAACGTGTGCGCTTTCAGCTTCCGCCGCCGCCGCGCAGGCATATCTCGATCTCGTATCCGCCGCAGCGACGGCCGTCCGCTGCCCAACAAGTGGATGATGGACCGTTCCCCTAAATCGTACAACGAGTTCTACTTTCCGTTCTTTTTCTTTGGTCCTGGCCCGCGAAGTGGATGCTAGCATGAGCCCGATCCCGTCGCAGTGCTCTTGCGTTACACTTCTAATCACCCGAATGCCACGTTCGGATCGCTCCTCATCTCAAACAAACAAAACCCTGTCTGCAGTTCACCCTCGGGTATGTTCGTAAGAGCGGGGTTGTGTGCGGGTTGTGTCTGGGAGGGAGGGAGTGGGGTGCAGGTTGCTCACCCACGGCACCGGGCCGGTGCTTGCACTTTGAATGCCGTGGGGATGGTGTGTGGAGACGTTTACCTTACCTTACCCTACACTGGAAATAAAATGATTTCGCCAAAAGGCGGCGCGGCGGGCGCGCGATTGTCGCAGCAGGCTCGCGCCGGCGTCGCCGACTGAGTAACAATGCAGCCGCCCTCTCTGCCCAAGCCGTCGGCCACATACGTGGCGGCGGCCCGTGCAGCCAAGGGAGGCGGAGAGCCGTCGCGGCCCCCGGAGGAGACATTTGACTCGGCCTTGTGCATCACTGGCGGCGGTCTCGTGCCGCCGACCGAGCTCTATGGAGTCTTTCGCGGGTTGGCACACAAGGAGGCGCTCGATAACTTCGACACCATTGCCGGCGCGTCGGGTGGCTACATTGCGTCCATGATGTGAGCTGCGTGCTGCGCCCTCGCCTTGCCGCCGCCGCACTCCTAGGCCGCCGCCTCCTTCTCTCAGAGCTGCTTCCGCCTCCCCCAGGTACACCTACTCCAAGGTTGACACCGCCACGTACCTCGACACGGATCGGGGACCGGACCCGCAGTCCATCACGCGCGAGGACATGTGCAATGCGGAGCGCCTGGTGGGCACATACGGCGGCATCATCACCGCGCCATGCTGCTCATTTTGCCCCATGCCATGCCCCCCCTTGTCCCGTCCGGGCATCGGGCCGCTTTGCCCCTCGCAAGGCGGCGGCATACTCAACGGTGGCCCTGCGATGTGCGGCCCTCCGCCCGGCGGCTGCCCGTGCTGCGTGCCGCTGGGGGTGTGGGCCTTCTGCATCGATCCCGCTCTGGGGGTCCCGCTCAGAGTGCTCTCTTGCGGCAAGATCAGCGGGCCGGCTTGCTTTCCGCTGTCCGGCTGGGGCGGCGCTTGGGGCGCTGGCCAGTCTGCGATTTGGGACCAGTTCATGGTGCAGTACTTTATGATGAAGATCATGGGCCCAGACTACGAGAAGGGCAAGTACACCGCGGCAAGCGAGCAGCAGGCGGAGCAGCTGGCGCAGCGGGCGAAGGATCGGGGCTGTGACGGGCAAGACATTTCTGACTATGTCTGGCCAAAGGAGGGCAAGCCAACGCCGCTCGGCATTGCCACGTTGAGCGACCTGAGCAACTACTGGTCGTGGCAGTTTACGGAGCCTATGAAGAAATGGCGGCTGAACGTGCGCGGCGAGAATTCACAACTCCCCCAATTTACGGCCTACCACTTCTTCATTTGTTACTTGAATATGTTAGGCGTGGAAGGACCCCCTCCTGGCAGAGAGCAGCGAGGCCTTGCCCGACTACTCCGGATTTGTGTGCTTGCAGCAGAGCGCCGCGCATGCGGAGTGTGGCAAGGAGAACGTGGGCCCCGGCGTCAAGGCCGCCCTCGAGAATCAGTGGAAGGAGATCGGCATCGGTGGCGCAAAGGGGGCGTGCATCATCCCATACGTGAGAGTTGCTAGATGCGCAGCGCGGGAGACTGACATGGCAGGGTGGGTACACAGCCATCTATGTGACATACCCATCTATGAGAGGTTCTCTACCCGCGGCCGCCTCCCGGCAACGCAGATGTTCACGCCGCAGAGCGCATCGACCAAGTACTCGGCAAAGGGCGGGGCCGATGACGAGGTGGTGATTCCGCCGGTGCTACCGTGCCTCCGCTGCTTTGGCGAGCACAGCGAGGCTTGGTGCTTTGGCATTGGGGGAACCAAGGCGCGCTTCGGGCCGACTGACGTCTGGGCGCGCGACTTCGTGCACAAGCCGGTGTGGACGCTGTGCGGCCAGATCCCCGGGCCGCGAGCCCTCTCCGCTGAGACCACGATGGCCATGAGCGGCGACGCTTTCGGGATGCCTACCACGACAATGCCCTGCCTCGACTGGTGCTGGGTCGGTGGCGAGCCCATTCTCCTCTCGCTCCGCATCAAGACGACCGACTCCAAGCCAAACGCTTGCAAGGTCAGTCCCGAGCAAACCTGCCTCTTCACCGACGGCGGTGCCACCGACTCCACCGCCATCATCCCCGCGGTCGCCAAGGGGGCAAAGAGCGTCGTCGCGGTCCTCACCAACATCGAGGAGGGAATCTTCCCCAAAGGCGAAGGCCGCTTTACGTTGAAAGGGGGCACTGTGCTCTCGCTGGCCTCGCTTTTTGGCGTGGTGAACCAGAAGCTGCTCGCGGGCCGTCGAGTGGGCCGGATGGCGATCAAGACTGGCGGGAGCGGCCAGTGGGGGATAATCAACCAGATCTTCTCCAACGCTCCGGGCGACTTTGACCAGGTCAAGACGAAGCAGTTGCTCGGAGACCACGCGTGGTGCTGCATGGGTCTCAGCGACACAAGCAGACCGTTCGACGTCCTCACGGCGCAGTTCAACTACCGACAGCAGGGCGGCAAGGCCATCGCGGGAGGCATCAAGGCGCGCGCTTGTTGTCCGCGCCTTCTCGTTCCGCGCAACCCTTCACTCCCTGCACTGCGCGCTCCCTCCCCTTTCAGGGCCTCCACGTCATGGACAACTGCTACTACGGCACAGACTCCAACGAGGGATCCAACCGGGTGCGCTGCCGCAGCTCCATGGCATTGTGCCTCTTGCTCACCCAGCCGCCTGACTCTTTCGCCGGTGCGCCCAGGTCGACCTCGCCGTCATCTTGATGGCCCCGCCCAAGCGCTGGATGGACGGGATCAACAGGAACCCTGAGCTTAACATGCGGGCTGCGGATTACGAATCGAAATACCCTCAGTACCCGCCCACGGACAAGACGACCGGGGAGGAGATAATGGACCCGAACCATTGGAGGGACAGCCTCTTCTCCGCTCGCTTCGGCAAAGCGCCGTACAAGCAGTTCCCGTACACCCTCGGGGCCTTTCCGCTTTGGGCCCAGACGGTTGCGACCGTCAACCTCGCCGGATACATGGGCGCCAGATAGCCACGAGACCGCCGAGATCCCGTGACCGTAGCCACGAGCCACGAGATAGCTGGAATGCGGCTCAGCCAACCCCTGTTTTTGCACAGGCGACTGGATAATTGACGACGTCTGGCGGCCTTTGGTCAGTCTGGTGGTGGCGGAGAGTCTTTACAACGATGTGCCAGCCACGGAAGTGATTACTTACCTTGGACGGAAGGAGATCGAGCGCGCCGCGGAGCACCTAAAGCGCGCCTCGTGACAGCCCAACTGCCTGCGCTAACGAGCGAGCTGCGGCTTGACTGTGTCAGCTTGCTGTTGTTGTTCACTGACCTCTGGGAGGGCGGCTACACGCGACTGGCTGAGAAGTCGGCTTCTGGAGCTCGCTTTCTTACCGCCCGGAACGGTGTGGCTGAGCCCCTCAGTGCTCAGAGAGCTCAGATGTGGCGCGCACACCCACCGCACCAGTCCAGAGCGCGCACCCACAGAGCAGTGTGCACAGAGAGACGGGGCAAAGTCTAACAACGTATGTAACTGTGTGGTGTGTGGAGACACGCTGAATGTATCCCCGAGTGGCCGAGATTCGGGCAACCATTGGGTTCCTCACCGGGATAGAAAAAGCTAAGGACTCGTTGATTGCTGTGACTGTGAATAGTTTAGGAGCAGCAGGGACCCGAGGGACCAGGTGGAAGACGGCTAGTGCTAGTCCCTCTGGGCCGGCGCGGGGCCCCCCGGAGGCACCGTGCGCCGCGCAGCAGGCTCGTTGTGCGAGTATGTGGGACACGATGTCTCAAATATGAGGGGTTTTGACTCCTACCGGCTCCTGACGCTCTTCCTGGCAGCTCTTATGACCAGGATCAGTAGTGCTATGATACAGGGTGCCCATGCTAGCGCAGGAGCTGCCACACTCGCCCGGACCGTCCCCTTCTGGGGCCGGTTCCGCAGCC
>Ga0115008_10003625_pt1 | contig 12792 bp, 9 predicted proteins | sample FraStrMetagenome_FD_87164 | JGI IMG/M metagenome (GOLD analysis project Ga0115008, IMG submission 87164) | Marine eukaryotic phytoplankton communities from Arctic Ocean - Fram Strait ARC3M Metagenome | ecosystem: Environmental > Aquatic > Marine > Oceanic | place: Fram Strait | collected 2012-06-18
AGCTGCAACTCAGGCAGCATGCGCTGGAAATACCAGAGGATACCATTCAGAATATGGGAACTCATGGTTCAATAACAGGGAAAACGATGACGCGTATTATATGTTTCGATCATATAACAACTGTTACTACTCCTCTTCCGAACCTGTGACTGATGAAGAGGATGAGTTGTAACTGCAAAGTAATTTATACCTGGTACAAGAGTAGAAGTTGATAAAATAAAAGCATACAGTTTAAAAAATATGTACCCGTATGTCAACACCACTGCATCATGCTTCATGAAAGCTTCGAATTCAATAGTGCTGGTAATATAAAATGAATTATAAAAGTAACTCGCGTGATATATTCATTTCTAGCGTCAGACGCGAAATTTCGTTCCGGAGAAACGTCGTCGAGGAAGTCGACTCAAGTACAGACCAAGAGATTGACAAGAGGAAGTAAAAATGAGTCGCAATAAAATTTAGGATATGAGCAACAAACTTCTGATTGAAATTTAACGATTCGCGGAGGATGAGATCGTTACAGACGCAACGAAATTTGGTACAAAATATAATGATTTTCATCTTTTTCGATAATCATTTCAATTCTGTAATTTTCAGAAAGTTTTAATCAACCTTTATTTCAATCTACATGTTGTGAATACTCAAACAAATTTGAAAAGAATAGCAGGTGAATTTCATGGTGCGTGTATCTCAGTTCGTTTCGCAGCGCATTGTGCAGCGCGCTTGTGACGGTGTAAACCATTAATGGAGCCTTAAATTGCGAATGTTCGAATGAGAAAAATAGCAATGCAAATTATTAATGTGTTGATGAAGCGGTTTGATTGTGAAGGACACTTTCATTGCATTGATATTGTCAGTTTATTTCAATAATCGGAGCTTGACTGTCCAGGACTGAGTGCACATGTGGGAATGGTGAGGAGCGCTTCAACGAACTTCTGCATGCTTTATTGTAAAGACTTTTGAGAGCAAGGCATGCAATTCTTAGACAGTTTTCCTCAATGAATCTACTTCGATATGACGCAAGATACTTTCAATCTCAGAACTGTAATGATAATTTTAGATCATTTTTATCGACTATCGACTTATTTAACTTACATTGGACAACTAGGTGGTCTAAAGAAGAGCGCCTCAAAAACATGAACAAACGAGTAAAGCTTGCTCAACCGGTCCTGCAATAACACGTATGGTATGGTTTTCACATGAGGTTGAGTTTTAAACCAATAATCAAACTATCACCGCATAAAATTTGAATACGAAAAAATTAGACTGTTCAATCCATCGCCTATTCACGTTGAGGATTTACTTCCATCTTCTTTCCACTTATAGCTGCGGATAGAAACAATATGCTCCTTCGTAAAAATGCAATTGGATAGACAACGCATACCTTCAATGTATTGAAGAATAAAAAGCGAGCAATGTCGTTGAACAAAATCGCGATTAGTTGCGAAAATGATTGAACAGGGTTTTTTGATCTCATCTTTGCTCCCATGATCATAGCCTGTATTCTACTCAGACCCCGTTCTTCTTTCAACAGTTTCATAGCACGCTTTCGGCGACTGGCTTTCTCTGAAAAGAAAAATTTCAGAACTGGACCTAAAACCTTCAACAATACTGGACGTTTCCTCAATGTACTTTCCTTAGATTCTGTTTCAACATTGATGATTCCTTCCACCAATGGTGCATCAAGGGCTCTACTCTCTTTCTCGTCACAATACATTCCAATTTGTTGAATTTGCAGATCAAAATAGCCATCCCTAAAGTTTTCAAGTTCAGCAGTATTCGCTGCAATTTGAAATTTTGACATACTGAATCCTACTTGATATATACCACCTGATACATCGATAGCGGGCCCGTCTGGAACGAGGCGTGGTCCACGAACAAGCTGAAAATCTTTAAAAGGCACACAGACCCTATTATATTCATTGTCATCTTCTGGCCTACGTGGCATTGCAAATTCTGCCTGATATAACTGCTCTCCCCTAAATCCCGCTTCTGTACGAACTGACATCTTCCACACCCTTCGCTCTGGTTTGTCGTCACTCACAAGCCTGCAATCCACATATAACCCACTGGCATTTGTCACATTCAACGGCTCAAGAAATGGTAGCGTGCGAAACCCACAAAAACCTCCTCCATCTGTTCGACATACTCCAGACCACGTAGCATAACCCTTCGAAGTATTTTCACGTAAGACGGACGTGCTAATTCCTCCCATGATAGCATCATCAATTCTGTCGAATTTGGTAATGGCTGAAGGATCGGCAAAGTCGAATATCGGAGTTTGAGACGATGCTGCATGGAGGGAGCTGTCAATGACAGAATTACGGTGCGACGCAATTCCTCTTCTCGTTGGAACGCCAACAAATGCCACAGCTACATGATTATCCTCGTTCATTATTTTGGCAATGAACAGAAGTGCGAATATCCACATGATTGAATTAAACGCCATCTTTTTGGTGTCAAATGACGATATCGAATGGGACTCGAATGTATTATTGGATTAAATACAATGAAGTAGTGATTACAAATCACAAGTACTATGGACGACTTGTGAGAAAGATGTGTGTTGCTTTTCTGTTGCTGTCCAACATCAACATCGCTGAGGTGTCGTTGCAGCGGTTTTCAGAGCGTGTCAAAAAGATTCGAATTTTATTAAATTAGTTCAATGGACAGTAAAAACCCAAAATGCAATCAATGACGTGGGTGCGTGACATGGTGCTTCCTTTTCCCGTTCCTTTGTCGAGCTCTCTTTTCTATTAACAACTTCCTTTAACTATACAAGTAAACTTATTGACAACAAGCTTTGGGATCATGAACCTTTCGAATATTGTACTTGTTCTTGCTTCGTATTTCGCCGTTGTATCTGCGTTTGTAGCGCCGAAGCCAGCGTGTGTGACAAATGTAGCATTGAACGGATGGATGGATGCCTTCAAAAACGATGAGTCTCTTGGGAAGCCGCAGAATGCGGGGTTGTCGGTATGTGCCTGGCATGGTATTTTTATATAGATTCTTTTAGATCAATGCGTTTTAAACAAGTTTGTAGATAACGGATTCTTTTGTATTTTATATATAATTGCTTCCGTAATGTTCATTTTTCTTTTGTTGTTTTAGGATGGTCCTGCCTACAACGACAGTGTAACAATCAACGGGAAACCAGTTAAGGCAATTGTTGGGCAAAAGGTATCGGATGTCGCAGCTTCAGTTAGGGCTAAAATAAATTATGACTGCAGAAATGGCGATTGCGGAACTTGTATGGTTAATATTAATGGGAGGAAGCTTAAGGCTTGCCAACAAAAAATACCAAGGGGTAAATGCTCAATTAATACCCTGTAAAGGTATTTCTCTATAAAATTATCTTTTGAAAGGTCTAGCAATTTTTCCATTATCATCAAGTTTGTAGCGCACTTAGATGGGATAAGATACACATGAGTTAGCATTCGCACTACCAACGTGATTTGGAAGACCACTACCGGTAGTGTAGGTTTGATTTACACATAAATCCCGCCATTTGTGGTTTTTCTCAAACCGAAAACAAAGTTGTGATGATGAAATTTTCTCTAGAAGAAAGATAATATTTAGATTAAGGAAATTAATACATGTACACACATTTGAATAGCACAGATCGTATTATGTGGGATATCGTAATAATAGTTTAGCAAAGAGATGGTATTAAACGTTCTGATTTTTCTCGATTGGAGCTGAGTTCAGGCGTAACATAATTATTTTCACCACTTGGTTACTTGACCGCGTTTGTGCGCAAGATACTGAATAAGATCTTGATATGACGATTATTATTGTTAGTTGTGGCATGAATATGTTTCAACATATCCGTCAAAGAATGTTGGAAACACGACTTTATTCTACTCCAAAAAATGATTTCCATGATGACTTCTTCGGTGTTGATGTCTCTTCAAGCGTTGAAGGAGCTTGGACACCGACATGGTCTCCTGCACTTCCTTTGTAAACGTATTCGCCTCGCGCCGCTGCACCTGCAATGGCCAATTCTTCAACATACAGCTTACTCATTTCTTCTAACTGAAGTTCGCCCTTGCCTTTACATAAATCGAGAACGGGGAGTTGTAAAGCCTGAGACCAACTAAAGCTAAGATTCCATGGACCCTTCTTGTTTGCCTTATTAATTGCATTAAGTCTGGCAGCTGCTTGATCAAGCGTTTGTCCTCCCGAAAGATAATTGGCACCCTTCATTGCAACCTTCAAATAATGACGAGGAAAATTCAAACAAAAAATCAGCGATGAGAAAAATTAGAAATAAGAAATGTCTGATTTTCTTTCAATTTCGCACTACTCACAGGAAAGCTCTGTTCGAAAACGAAAACGTTTGCTTCAGCAATTTCTTCAACTGTATAACTCTTGGGGCAGTTCTTTCCGGGATTTACGATGTTGGGTTTAAGAGTAGATCCCTCCATATAAACACCATGGTCAATCATCGCCTTAAACAACTCAGATTGAACTCGAATATTGACGTCAACTGCTTCCTCGAGGGTGTGTGTTCCCGTCAAGGAGATGTCAGGCTCAACAATTGGCATCAGCCCTTCACTCTGACAAATCAATGCATAACGAGCCAAATCATGCATATTGGCTTTAATGGCAAGATCGGTAGGACATCCATTTGCAGTATCGATGACTAGCGGAGATCTCCACTTCGCAAACCTTGCACCAGCATCATAATACTCCTTGGCCCTAACATTGAGCGAATCAAGTCCCTGCATAACTGTATCTCCACTGGTACCGGGCAATTCGTAAATCTTTAAGTGAGGCTTTACTCCAGGCACAATTCCAAGCTCCGTGAGAACACGAGGAAACAAGTTACCACTAGTCGAAGACTTCTGGTACAAAGTTTCTGGGTCCAAAATAGCTGCTGACAAATAATCGTTTGCGCCCTCCGCCTCGAACAACATTTGACGATATGACCGACGATTCTCTTCTGTATTTTCCACGCCTACAGCTTCAAACCGTGCTCCAATGGTACCTGGACCCTCATCACATGCCGTAATTCCCTTACCAGGAGTAGCGACTGCCTCCGCGGTTTTTTCCAACTCGAGCTTCTGTGCCGCAGTCAAGTGCGTTCCTCCAACGCTGAATGCTGCTGCTGTGGAAAAGTGGGCTAACGCCACTGCTAATACAGCCTGTCCGGTTATCTTCATGATTGATACGGTCTTCGAATGAGCGTGGAATAAAGATAATACAAAAGAAGAATGGAAAGAAGGAAAGACGTAAAGCTGCACCAAGAAGTTGGAAAAAGTCGTCACGCGCTTTTATGATGGTCGTCACTTTGGCAAAACACGTACTCAGTTGCTACACTTTTGGGCATATGGGCATATTAGAAATAAATTTAGGGATCACATTAATACTCATACAAAATGTTCAAAAATATGCGGATAATGTCGAATCCCGCTTGAATACTTTTTGGCACAATACGTAAGAAGTGAAAGGAGGTCGGTGACGAATGCGAACAGAGATTAGAAATAATGAGAACCATGTGTGATGTGTGAATAACTGAAAAATTTGACAAAACAAAGAGGAAAGACTATCAACAGAACTTTTGAAACAATGAATTTGAGTGTTGTGTTAAAAAGCAGTGCATTAAAAATATCTTTTGAAAGATAAATATGAACAGGTTAGCAATGATCGCAATATATGCTCTCTATCTCAACTTCGGGAACATTGATTACTCTTGATCAGTACGTGGGGAGCATGTGGAATCTCTCTCTCTCTCCAGAGATTGAATGGGTTGAAAATGAACCGGACGCACCAAAGTGCGCTTTTATCTTACTCTCAAATTTGATAATGAAGCAGGATATTTCCTGGCATCAAGTGACAACTAATGAAAATTGATGAATTTTATTCAGTCGTGGGTCTAGATAAATTACCAATTAACCCATCCATATTTGCAATGAGAGAGTTTGTAATTCAGGCTTTCTCCCCATCATCTTTATAAGGCAAATTTTTTGAATCCTCCTTACTTAGAGTTTCACTTGCCATTAATTCATTGACGCGGTCGTATACTTTTATCAACAACTCGGGAGCTCTAAAGACAACAACAAATATACTTTCTAACAAAGCTAGAGGAGATCCTCGTGATGCCGTCATTGGTCTATTTTCTTCCAACGATTGGCGTAAAGCGCGTAGTCGTTCATATTCTTCATCACGTATCTTGTTTATTGTGTCAACAGCTTCGCGTTCGGCTTCACCTAAGGGTCCAACAAGTTTCGAATCTTTCGGACGGACTAATTGTCCAGATTCTTGCCTATATTTCGCTCTTTGTCTTTCAGCTTCGACGATGTCAAGAATAGCCTTTTCAAATTCCCCCAAAGGACCTGGAACATCAATCGGTCTGACTATTTCTCCACCTCGCTGTTTTGATTGAGCTGCCCTTAGTTTTTCGGACTCCGATATTTCGTTAAGTTTCTTTACAAACTTTTCCTCGGCGTTCCCAAGTGGTCCTCTCTTGTCAGCCTCCAAATCCATCGGCCGAATCTAGATTGTAGAATATAAACAGTCTGTCAAATATCGAGTATCACAATCAAACCTAAATGCTAAATTTATTACCTTGCCAAGGACAATCCGTTCAGTCTCCGAATCTGTTATCGAACGAAGAAATGTGACCGCTCGTTGCTCCAGATCTGCCAACGGACCTTCTGATGCATCAATTGGTCGCACAAAATTTCCATCTCCATCTACAATCTTTTGAGCACGTTTTGCCTCAGCTTCAAACACTTTCTGTAACCACTGCACAGCACTTTCTTCTGCTTCTCCTAGCGGTCCCCGTCGCCCTTGACCAGCATCCTTCGGACGCACATATGATGGCGTTTCTCCCCTCATAATCGCAAGTACCTCTTCTTCATTTCGATCAGCCTCTTGTCGTTTGAACAGCTCCGACCTCCATTTGTAGTCCTTTAAACTAAGCGATGCCAGATTGCGCACTAAATCGCGAACAACGTCCCATTTGCGTACCGTCGGCACCAGTTCTCTCTTCTCATCCTCGTCGAGCTCTTCCTCATTTTTCTCGAGAATACTTGCATCAATAAATTCCCGAACCTCATTCCTATTTTCTGACGACATGCTTAAACATACATGATGACGATACTGGCAATATTCCTTACGCTTTCTCACAGATACTTTCCTTTGAAAAAGAGTACTTCTTGTGTTGATCGTTCTTGAAGCTACCGTGATGTAAGATGAAGCACATTCAGTATTATTGGCGACGAGGCTGAGGATCAAGCAAGCAGCATAACTGGGTCGTTTTATTCCATCGTTCTCCCTCATGCTTTCTGTTTTCTGATTTGGGTGATTTACAGGTGTAACACTCTCTCGAAAATTAATATCCTCATCACACAGAAAAAAGAAATACCGGTATTTTGATTTTGTGTTGAATGCGTGGTAACGTGGTAACGCATGGGGCATGGGGCATGGGGGTGACTGAAGTTGAAGCTCAATTTGGCTATAACGTCTTTTGGCTAATAGCGAATAGCGGATATCATAGCTTATTAATTTCTAAAATCGATTTGATCGAAGTCAATATCCTTGAACCGCGATTACTCTTGACGCGAAGGAATCGTCGTGTACTCTCTCTTGAAAGAGAGAACTAGATAGTACTAAGGTTGTGAAGCCGTTTCATCGATGTTTTTGAAAATATGGTTTTAGAAGAAGTATATTATTGTGTACGAGTAGACTTTTAAGAGGGAAAACGCAAAAAAAATTATTTACCGGTACCAATTTCTTTTTTTGACTACGTAGATTCTTTTTTAATGTTTACGTTTTTAACAGCAGTTATAACTGCATAGTTTAGAACTCACTCTCTTCAGCAGTCACTGCTTCGGAATAGGGGATTTACACGTTAATATCACCGTGTCTAATGAAAATTTACATGCATAATGGTATCAGATGAAAATAAACATCTATTGTACCCAGCTATGTATTGGATAGAATGGCCCAACTTCAGATTTAAAATTGCAATTGGCGTAACAACAAGATTGTCTTTAAAAAAGTGACTTTATTCATCTGTTACTACTGAAGATGTCACCGACGAAGACGAAGTAGACTCTTCCTCTATTTTTTTGTGCAAATCAACGATGCTTTGCCAATTTGTTGCGTTTCTACTACAATTTTGTTCCAAATGTGCTGTTTTAGGAAGTAGGATTGCCATTATCTTCCATAAAGGAAGAGCAACATAGTTTACAAAACCAATTTGAAGTTTAGCAATTTCCAGTTCCGATTCAAGTCCGTCCATAAAAGCCGTAACAGGAAATCCCATCTCGTGTTCTTTCTTAGCTTGTAAGGAAAATTCTTCGCAGACGCGAACACTCCATTTTTTCACAACTTCGAAATTTCCGTGTGCTGGATTCGAAAGATCGGAAGCATGGACTATCAAACAACTCAAAAACTCTCTCGAGTCTGCGTCTTGTACATCAAACGGGGAAGGAGATGTGGAATCCAAGTTATCTGACAAGTCAACTATTTTCTTCATAACATCTAAGTGATGTGCCATGTCGGTTCCGAGCACGATCTTTATTATTGCATTTCTAGTATACCCAAAGTCGTCATCGTTGAAGTTTTTGAATAAGTTTAATTCTGTCTTTTTTGCAAGACGAAAAGCACAAGACGCCGAGTGGTTCTCAAGAATAGACTTATCGTTGTATTTCAAAGCCAACTGGGTCTGCGCACGTACTTCAAAATCATTGTTGTTCCCTGTATGCTCCAGATCATGAATCAGTGCTGCAAATAAAATGGCAAATATATCTCGATCTTCTAAGAACTCATCTGCGCCGCCAACTGATAGAATTAAAAATGAGGAGTGAACAACTTGAACAGCATGATGATAGTTATGAAAAGTATTTCCTCTGTATCCAGCCATAACAGCGTGAATAAATGCACGGAGCGTCTCTGTATCGAAATCAAAGATCGCAGGTAGATCGTAATGTATGAACATTTGTTCTACGAGTGGGATCAACATCGGTTTTGAAAAGTCAAGTACATCCAAATCCCAAGATTGCAATTTTTCTAATGTCATGATATTTAAATTGTCATTGACATCCGGCGAGTTTGCCTTAATCACTATATTGTTTGTGGTAAGCCCCTTCTTCCTTCGATGAACCGTGCTTGGTCTTCCACAGGGACTTTCAGACAGAGACTTTCTTGAGAGGACAGAATTTTCTTTAAAAACTCTTCCATTACATTCATTCATCTCCATTATCACATGCTTGATTGCTGGTGCAACTATTCAAGTTCAAAGGAGGCCAAATTATTAGGTCAAATAGTTTCGTTAATCCGAAGCTGCCTTCACTCACCTTCTTCTGTGAAAATAGCCATTATTTCTTCATCCAACGAATCAAAGTTGCCTCCTTCTTTATTCAATAGTTGAACAACTGCAATAATTTTATGGCGATGATCTCTAATTGGCATTGCAAGAATATTTTTGGTCCTATACCCAGTCCTACGATCAACATTCCTGCAAAATTGGGCGCAAGAATAGGCATCTTTAATATTGACTGTACGACCAGTCAACGCTACATTTCCTGCAACTCCTTCGCCAATTGCTAGCTTTAGGCCTAATATACTCTCTTTTTTTGAAGCAATACAGACTAGCTCTTGTCTGACATCATCAACCGCAAAAAATGATGCTCGATCGACGCTCATCAATCCATCAGATACCAGAGTCAATAGCTTTAATACTTCTTCGGGATTATTTTGGTTCCGTTTGATTTTCTTCATATTATTCATCACGGCGTGAACAGACTCTGCTCGTTTCCGTTCCTTATTTTTTTCTTTTTCAAGCTTGTAAAGTTGGAGATGAACTGATGTGGCCTTCGCTAGGTTTTCGAGGTAAATTTTGTCTTGCTCAATAAACGATGTTTTCTTACCATCAGAAGTCTTTCGGTTAAGACACGAAACTACGCCTAAAAGAGTTTGGCCTCCTCCGAAAATAGGCACGCACGTCACGGTTTCGATTTTATCTAAATGGCATGGAATTCGCGACTTGTTGAATCTCTGGTCATTTTCCGCGTCATCCACGCAAATTGAAACTTTATTTTTTGCTACGCTGCCTTCGAACCCAACACCTACTTGAATAGATTTCTCGCTAAAATGTGCACCAGCTTCGACTAGTTTTGTTCTGATTTATAATTAAAGTAAAAAAGAAGTTAGATGATGGATGGAACAAACCCAAAAATTACAAAATCACGTACAACTCTTTGTCCTCATCGTTGTATAGATAAAGACACATTGCTTCACAGGGTAAAACATTCTGCACTTTTTGCTCGAATATCTGAAGAAATTGATCCTGAAAGCTTATCGTTGATCCATGGCTGAGTAATTCATGAACTTCACTGATGACTTCAACCTCGAGAAGACGTGAGCGATTCTTTGAAGAATTTATACTTTGTCCTAAAATCAAAGCAATAGTCCGAATATAAAGCTGCTGCTGATTTCTAAACGCATGAACTTGCCGAGAAGAAGTCTCAATAGATGCAATTGGTAAACGTTGGTCAAAACGTGCGTCGAAGATTGAGACATATATAACTGACTCTAAAAGATCATTTGCATTGTCTCTTGGTAAAAAGTCTTGTTGTTCATACGGCGATGATGACACGCGCGGCAAGTAAACTAAATGTTGAGTACAATTTGCAGACGGAGTTCCAAAGCATACATTTGCTCTAGGCATCTTTCGCAGAGGCATCGTCCTATTGTCACCATCAATACGAAATTCTTTCATATCGTCTTTGTTATCATCTGAAAAGAATATCGAGCATCCGCTAGGAGATAAATCCCTATAAATTCTTTGAATGCATAAGCAGAAAATTTCTTGCAACGACCTGTTTGGCTCTGACATTGTTGACGCAAACTGAAATAAATCGACCTGCTCCTCATATGGAAAAGTGTTTTTTTTCATTTTCATTGACGATCTTCGTCGCGATTTATTAGCATATGTTTCATGCGATTGCTCTACCTCACTAGAAATTGCCTCTTTATTCAAATGCTCAACATTGGATTGAGCCGATTGAGGTGGTTGCTCAACTTTATCGGAAGTCATCTTTTCACATACATACTCAACCTTGGATTGAGCTGTTTGAGGTGGTTGCTCTATCACATTGGAAGTTGCTTCTTCACTAACATGCTCAACCTCGGATTGAGACAACGCGATTGTCGCATTCATGATTTAGCAATCAACTGAAGTACTTGCTAAGTTTCAATTTCGGGTAGTAAAAATCGAGATAAGAAACGTTAATTTTGCCCCCTTTCAAGACTTAACTTACACGTTTCATATCGTGAAGCTATTCCGAGAACTCAACTATGGTAAGCTATTCAAAAACTTAATCATTGTTCATATCGCGGAGAGGAGCAAAGCTCTTACGATGAATTGTAGATGCTCCATATTTAGTTACAGCCTCTTTGTGAGCCTTGGTTGGATATCCTTTGTGTTGAGCAAAGTTATATTCAGGAAAATGTTTTGCATACGCTCTCATAATTCTATCTCTACTGACTTTCGCCAAAATTGATGCAGCAGCTATGCAATACTCTCTGCCGTCACCTTTTATCATGCTTTCGCTTGGACATGGCATGTCCTGGGGCACGCGATTCCCATCGATAAGTGCATGACAAATTATTTTTACATCTGGGTCGCAATCCTCGTCAGTTTTCAATTGCAGTGTATTACCCTGAAAAAAGCACCCAAACTCATCATAATAAGAATTACCGATTGCAAGCTGTTCCTCGACATTAAACGGTTCGGAGAAATTTTTCTCATTTCCCTCGCCATTAGTACCATTCGTGAAGCTTTCCACAATCATTTGACTTGACTTCCGCATACCCTGCAACGTGGCCTGCAAAATGTTCACATCGTCAATTCTTTTGGGTGACACCATCGTCACAGCCCAGCGAACCTGATCACTACTTAAATTAACAATCCGTTCATACAACTCCTCACGCCTTTCCTCTGACGTAATCTTTTTGCTATCCACAATTCCCCCCAGCATTACATCGGAACGAAGCCAACACGCAGAAGCAACAACGGGACCTGCTAAGGGTCCACGACCAGCTTCATCAACACCAAATACATGCTTAACAACGCCATCATTACACTCCATTAACAACTCATTCTCTCTTGTCCGAGGAAGCATATTGATTTTGACTTCACTACCATTATCCCGTTTATCCTTCTTCTTACTACTACCGCTGTCACTGGTAGAAGCACGTCGCTTGGCAGTATTTCTACTCCTAGACATGGACTTGGATCTCTTATTTTTCTCAAGGGATGGATCATCTGATACAGTTGCCTTCAACGACGATGCTCGTTGTACGATTCTTTTTGTTCTCCTGCTGCTACTTCGAGTTGTTACTGCCATGTTAGTAGATGAATGATAATAATGCGTATGATGTTGAAACCTACGCAAGTCGTGATCATAAATTATGCGATGATAAGGAAAGAGTTTGATGTTGTGGTTGAGGGAAGGAAAAAGGAGATGTTGTAGAATGAAGTATCTCATCATATGAGTGGGTACAGGTTTTATTTCTTTTTCATTTTGAACTGTATGCTTTTATTTTTTATTAACTTCTACTCGGCCGTTCCATACGGTAGCACGAATGGATAAACTTTGCTGTACTTACGTGTACCGCGCGTACTCCGCCGGTCGTAGAGCAGTGGGGTGACGGGTACCCTTTATTCAGATGAAACTGCTGTCTAACCAGTATACCATGTAGAAAGCAACTGTGCATACAGATTGCAATGGTATAGGGTGATAGGATGCTTGACTATGCTAGTCCAAGCAAGGTAGG
>Ga0115008_10003626_pt1 | contig 12790 bp, 8 predicted proteins | sample FraStrMetagenome_FD_87164 | JGI IMG/M metagenome (GOLD analysis project Ga0115008, IMG submission 87164) | Marine eukaryotic phytoplankton communities from Arctic Ocean - Fram Strait ARC3M Metagenome | ecosystem: Environmental > Aquatic > Marine > Oceanic | place: Fram Strait | collected 2012-06-18
CCCAATTATTATATAGTATAAACTACATCTAATAAGTTCAAGCTGCAACAGAACTATTCCATTATAGAAACTAGTGGATTAAAGATCCCAGTTGGCAATAGTGAGGTTTTAGTTTCTAACAGAGTTGTAACTACAAAGTAATTTATACCTGGTACAAGAGTAGAAGTTAATAAAATAAAAGCATACCGGGAACAGATTAAAAAAAAATAAAAGCATTCAGATTAAAATACCTGGTTCAAGAGTAGAAGTTAATAATTTAAAAGCATACAGTTTAAAAAAAACACTATCGGGTGCGGGGGAGTGTCAAGGACCAGACGTGGCCTTGGTTATTCACTTTTGTTGATAACAAACTTATCAACATCGGAGTGTGTTCGGAAGCGGTACGGCCCCTTCTTCTTCTATGACATGCTCTATACTATCGGGTAGTGTGTTGATATGTGAAATAGATTGTTGTATGCGATAGGATGAAAATCCAATAACCTGCATTTTGCGCAGAAGTTTTGTGATTCGTTTTTATTTTCGTTTTCGTGAACTGATTGGCATTGAGGTCACCAAAGATCAAATGATACAATTGCGTTCTTGCCTCCGGGAATCTCTAAGGACTTCAGAGATACTAGTGAGTATCTCGTCGCGATTGCGTCAAACATGAAGCGGCTAGTATCTACAAGAACTAGCAGAAAAGAAAGAAGAAGGTGTTCGAAGAAGTTTCATAGAAAAAGCGATAAATTTGGTTTTAGCCACCCACAGAGCCTCTATAAACATCTTGTTATTGCTGCAAACGTCGGAGCGGATAAACAGAAAGCTCTTTGAATATTATATTTGACATTTAATTGTCAATCTTGACAAATTGCAAACGCAACAAACGCAGGATTTTTGTATCGAAGAATGCAATATCTACCATCACCGAAGGAAAGTAAAGTTTAATGAATTTGTGCGAATATCATATTCCTCGTGGTATGAGATTTACTATTTTTCTAGATACTTCCATTTCGACCCTGGATTATTAACATATCACAATTCAATGAAAGACAATAGAGGGTTGAGCCCAATTTCATTCAAATTTAACAGTATATAATCCGACACAATTGAGCCTATTATCGATAACCATATCTGGAAGGCATGACGCCTGGTTTGAGAGACAAATTAATCTAATTATTGCAGCGTCGGCGGGTGTCGGCAAAGTAAATTTCTGAAGCCCCTGAACCATTGATAACACAGTCATGACAGTCGCTTCTGATCCTGTAGCACAACATGGTATCCATGAAAGACCATTGTCCTGAGAATATTTCAAACAAAAATCTCGTACAGATAGTGGGCCAAAGGGGAGCGTCGGTATAGAAATATAAATTTTGGACACACGTCTCAAGGAGGCATTGTCTGTCAAGTGAAATTGAAGAAACACATCTCCCTTCCGATTACTCCGTAAAGGTGGCATTGTCCCATCCTCACTTATCCACCAAGATTTACCTCTGTCGTCTTCGAGCACTTTTGACAAACTATAATCCCCCCGATCAGATGATGCAGAGACCTTTACATTATCCATCTTTACTCTTTCGACAACCAAAAAATTCAAAATTTTACCGATCAATTCTCCTGGCAATTTCCTTTTAACACTAGCACCTTTCACCGTAACATCCATAAGAATTCTTTGCAGGTCAAGATATGGAAGTGTCCCGACCAAAGTCAACAATTCCTTCGTTCCCCCCACATCCTGTCGAAAAATCTTGGAGGAGCTGACATCAAACTTATTCCATTCCATATTATTAACTACTTTCCACTCCTACTAAGTCTTTTTCTTCCTTATCTCAAATTCCTGACAACAACTTCGTTATTTGCGTTTCGTAATAGTCGGTAGTTAGTAGAGTTGCGATGATCTCAGACCAAAGAACGTTGTGTGCTGGTAGATACTAGATACGACTTGTTATGTTATATTTGATGATGATAATGATGATGATGATGATGATGATGATGATGATGATGATGATGATGATGATGATGATGATGATGATGATGATGATGATGATGATGATGGAGGGAGAGAACAGAACAAATAATGAGAACTCTCTCCCACTCCAGCTCGTAAGTATTTAGATGTACATTTATTATACATGTTATCTAAGCTTCGTATAAGCTTCGTATGAATTAAATAGGATTCTGTTTAGGGTCATAAAATATTATTATGAACGGAAGGCAATCAACTCTCGTACATGTAACTCGTAAACTCATCGGGAGTCCACTATCCACTGCACAAACGCACGCACACACACAGAACATATGCCATGCCATGCCCTGTGCCTGTGGCCCTGTGTCCTGCTGTCCTGTCCTGTCATCAATCTTCCATCGCCCATCATCACCATCACCGCATACCGATCGGTACCGGTACACGTTTTTTTTCTACCTTCACACCAAAAAAGTCTTATTGAGAGAGATGCATTGGGTGCAAGAGCACCTCTTTGTAACATTAAAAAATTTTAAAAATAAAGATTGTACAGTGGAGATCGACAATATAGCAAGCCATTTGAATCTATCTACCGTGTATATCCTAACGAACCTCTCTTCTGTATAAATACTTTTGCCTCTCTTTTACCTAAAAAAAACTTTCATGAGAAAACGATATGCTTCGAAAGTCCGTGCTTGTCGTTCAAGCATCTCGTCGATGTATGTCTCATCGATGTCACATCGATTGTCGATATATTAGTAATAATGGTAGTCGGAGAGTTTGTAAGAGCAGTAGTACGGAAGCCATTTCGAAATTGTTTCTGTCCACGAAGACGACGACGACGACGACGAAAGTTCAAAGTCAAATGAATTCCAGTGAGGATGAATTGGATAACATTTCAAATGTTCATTCGGTAAAATTGCCACCTTTGTCTCATGTTATGAATGATGTTGCTGTTGCCTTGAATGAATCTTCATCGTCGTCGTCGTCGTCATCTTCTAATGATGAAATTATAGAAAGTTTGCAAGTGAAAAGTGAAGGTGAAGTTAACGATAATCCTTCAGTTTCGAAAGAAGGTTCGTCCATCGTTTATGATGAGACTGCGGGTGCTATCGAATCAGATGTGAAATCAAATGAAGCTCGGAAACAAGATGTCGATAGTAATTGTGTTTTGGAATCGGGGAGGGAAGGACCAACCACCGAATTTCGCATGGGAGAAATTGCGCATCTTGCCGATGGATCTGCTGTGGGAATATCGGGGGACACACAAGTGCATTCTATTTTGGTACATTCGAAAGGCAGTTCAAAGATTCCTTGCTCATCGTTTGTTCCTCTAAATGTGGAGTACAGAGAAAGAGCTCATGGCGTCGGAAAAATACCAATGCGGATAAATAGGAGAGACAATGTTGGTGCTCCTTCGGAGTCCGAAGTTCTGGCATCGCGGGCCATTGATAGAGCATTGCGCCCTCTGTTTCCGGAAGAAGCTTACAATAAAGAGGATCAGATTTCGCTTACGTGCAGCGTTCAATCACTTAATCTTCAAGGCACTACATTGTCCGGAGATCCCGTTGCTTTGGCTATTAACTCTGCCAGTGCTGCTTTGATGGAAAGTAGTATCCCTTTCGAAGGTCCTGTTGGGTGCGTCCGTGTTTGTTTAACCAGGGATAGCAACCTAATATTGGACCCATCTCCGAAAGAGCGGAAGAATAGTGTGTTGGATTTGCTCTACGCAGGAGTCAAAGATAGAACGTTAATGATCGAGTTTAATTCGATGCAAGGTGGGATGGAAGAAGTGTTAGGTGATGAACCAGCAGTTGGTATTCCTGAAGGAAAAGTTGAAGAAATCATTAGATTTGCTCACAACTCCATCCAGCCATTGATCGAATATCAAAGGTCTCTTCGAAAAAGAGAAAATATCATTGAAAAAGTTGAGTCGAAGAACCAATTCTTTAAGGATGTAGGTCTTGCAAGCGTCGAAATTCTTTCTGAAGAAAAAAATGAATTAGATTTCCTGAAGCATGTCAATACTGTAACCAAAAGTGTGCTAAACCACTTAAACGATGCAGCATTCAAGTATTTTTGTGGAACTGGAAGTCCAGAACATTTATCGAAGAAAAATCGTGGAATGAAGGAAACATTTTTGCGTGATGAAGTAAGATCACTTGTTTTCCAATTATACCCGGAGATGGATCAAAACGAACGAATATATTTGGAGGATGTATCGTTCAAGCGTTTGATGAAAAATGGCATGCGAAAAGCTGCCTTTACTAACAGACGCTGTGATGGGAGACCGGTTGATGAAGTGAGACCAATTAAGATGAATGTTCCAATGTTTGTAGATACTGTCCATGGATCAAGCTCCTTTGCACGTGGCGAAACGCAAGTTCTAACTACGGTTACGCTTGGTTCGCCAAGAGAAGGACTCCCTCTCTCGTCCAATCTTTACTCAGTCGCATCAGAAAATGAAAGTGATATCTTAGGTGTTGAAAAAAATGGTTTGCCAGTTGGATCACTTAGATCTACAAGAAATGAAATCGCTCTTTTATCCGATTTGAATACAAAGAAGGTGTTAGCTGATCGCCAATTGACAGGAGATTCTGGAACACTCAATGAAGTGAAAAGGATTTTTTTACAGTACGACTTTCCTGCGTATTGTAATGGCGAAGTGGATGTGCGTGGAAACAATTCCACACGGCGCTCAATTGGACATGGTAAGTTATGCAGAACTGTTGACATCTTTGTAATAATTTTTTCTAATAGGCATCCAATATATTGGCGGCAGGTGCTCTTGCCGAAAAAGCAATTCAATGCGCCATACCACCTACATCACTCTTCCCTTATTCCGTACGACTGACGTGTGAGGTAACTTCGAGCAACGGCAGCTCAAGCATGGCTTCAGCATGTGGAGCAACTCTTGCGCTGCTTGATGCAGGAATCAACGTGACTCCGATAGCTGGATTGAGTATAGGTCTTGCTGCTAGCGACTCGTTTGCATCTGATCGAAACGTCAAGGAAAGTCACGTTCTTTTGTTCGATCTAACCGGTACCGAAGATTATTATGGTAAGTTGGTCGCCTTCGCCGTTTGTACAACGTCGTTTGCTAACTTTGCAACCTATACCTAGGTGAAATGGATTTCAAAATTGCGGGAAGTTCATATGGAATAACTGCAATGCAACTAGATGTAAAAGCTGCAGCTGGTATACCCTTAGAAGTGATCTTTGAGTCCTTGACCGCTGCGAAAATTGGAAGAAATGCAATTCTTGAAGATATGGCAAATAGAGCTAAAGGTGGTATTCATCGTTTAGAGCCGCGCCGTGGCCTCAAGGTAACTGCTCCACGAGTGGAAGTTATAAGATTTGATCCTATTCGAAAAAGAGATTTGATTGGTCCGTCTGGGGCAGTTTTGAAACAATTAGAGGACAACTTTGGAGTATCTTTAGACCTCTCACAAGAAGGCCAGTGTCTCTTACACGGCAGTAACTCAGAACTGGTCGGAAAGGCAAAGAAAGTAATCATGGACCTTGTATCCGACATAGAAGAAGGAGGAATATACGATGGAACTGTTATCGAAGTTCTTGATTTTGGAGCCGTCGTTGAACTATTGCGAAATAAGGAGGGTTTATTGCACGTAAGCGAACTCACTGATGATGAAGACAAATTAAGTCACGCAGACGGCAACTTAGGGATAGTTCGATCGATGTTAAGGGTTGGTGATCGCGTTCGAGTTTTATGTATTGGAATCGATCCGAATCAAGGAACAATTAAACTTAGCCGAAAACAAGTTCCGGAAAATGACAAATTACAGGTGTATTCGTCATCTTTCTCGGCTTCTATGCATCAGTCAGGCGATAAACAGATGAAACAGAACGAGACGTTGCCTTCTGATCAGAGGTGGATGTTGGAGTATTTAAAATCGTCTGAGTCTTCTGTAAATAGTAAAATATCAAGGTCGTCAAAACAAAAGAAACTTAGAGGTCGGAGAAGTAGAGGTCAAAAACTACAGAAACGCAAATCCCGGAGCGTCGCTTCTAACAAGAAAAAAATCTGATGCTCCGTACTTAATGTCGTTGCTATTCTCCTATTTCTCTTTTAAAATTAAATTAAAATGGAGGTTTCCGGTGAGATGATGCGATTTTTATATTGTTAACATGATTACTCCAAGTGTTTCTATTGTCACCTACGAGCATTGATACGGTCTTCTAGCTCATACAGATACCATTAAGGACTTATGCCCTCAATAGTATAGTCAAAGTAGAATCCATCATTGGAACCCCCGTAATTCATCGAGTTGTTCGTTACCATTATCTCCTGCCCTACTTTTATGCTGGTAACAAGATATCTTCGTCACTTCTTTCGCCTCTCTTAACAATCACTAATAATCCTAAATCAATTCGTGAAAATTGTGGTTCTATTCTCCCCACGTCACGATGCGTTTGCAACAATTTAAGGGCTATCGTGTGACGACGTTACGAACACACGACGATTCTCCTTCCTATCCCATGTAATACCGAGAAAGGTATGATAGGCGTGTCGAAATAAGAATGGACAAGATCAAGTACTCGCACAACCTTTACATGTGTTTCAAGGAAAGTAATAAACAATTTGATACCACGCCAGAATCTTATTTGCAACGTAGTTTACTGAATTCGAAGCTCACTAGTTGTTCGTCATTAACGAAAACTAACTATCATCGTCACCTTCTTCATTCCATAGTGAGTCAACATCTACCTGGGCAACAGGTCTTGATCGGTTCAAAATGTCTAGTCGTTCAACGAAATTTCTTGTGCCTTCTGGTTCTGCTAGCTTATCACGCATAACATTGAATAGATTCGCCCAATCCTGAACGGTGGGACCAGAAGTGGTTCTTGGCGCAACCCAATTGAAACCAATATCTTCCAATAATTTTATACGTATTGAATTAATAAATGAAGGCCTACCTGCTTGATACTCTTTATATGCAATTCTATTGTACTGAACCCACCAAGCTAGCCCTAAATCAGGTTCATATTTTCTCGGCACGTCACAATTTCCGTGAAGTTCTTTAAATGCCTTCAGTTTCCCAAAATTAGTGAACCAGTTGAACTCTTGCGCATTCCAGCAAAAACCAATCTGTTCCAAGGCCTCAATACGCTCCTCATCAAGGGAAGATCGCTCACCAGCTAACAAATACTTAAACTGCTGTCTACAATTGTAAACAAATAAACCGAGAGATAAATTTTCCGAGTACCTTTGAGGTACATTACAATGTCCATGGTCGTTTTTGTATTCGCATAACTTTTCGTACTTCGACCAAAAATCAGTGTGAAAATCACACCTGAAATCAAATCCTATTTTTGATAACAAGTTTATCTTGTCCTGCGATAGACGGCCATTCCTAAAATCTCTTCGCTGATAGTAAACAAATTGGGACAAGGAGAGATTTTCGGCTCGTGATATATTGAAATGTCCGTGAATTGCAACAAATTCACAAATTTGATCATATCTCTCGTTCCAAGAAACATTTCCTCCAAAAAAATCAAAGCCAATTTCTTCTAATTGAGCTACCTGAAAGTCTGACATGATTGATTTTCGAAATCGAGAACGTTGAATATAAACCCATCGGGTTAGCGAGGGATCTATTTGCCTTTCCACGTATAAAGTTCCCATGCGTTTTTTGTACTTCACGAGTTCATCATAGTAGTCGTTCCAAGTCATACGTGAGTTACGTGTTACACCTGCTCCTGTGTCTGCAGTCATGGACCCGGAATACATAAAGATGCCCAGCTCTTTTAACAACGCATAACGCTCATCTGAGAGGCAGGTTGAGTCTCCGTCAAGATACTTATTGTATAGCCTCTGGTGGCGTTTGATCCAATTGATATCCCTTGCAGTGGCATAAGAAGATGGATCAGCTTGCACCGCATCATCATTCATTATCTTTTTCGCTTTGACATATTGAACCATCCAAAGCACATTTCGCGAATCAAATTGAAAACCAATTCCTTTTAAGAGATCATACTTTGCACGTCTTCTTTTATTTCCTCTATCCTTTTTATACATGATTCTTTGCTTTTTCATCCATTCATCTAAGTCGGAAGGTATAAGATCAGCATCAAACAAAGATAACACCCCATGCTTATCTACGAAATCACTTAATTCATGAAAATTTCGCTGCCATTCATCACCCTCATCACAATGATCAGGACTTCTCCTGTTCGCGTACGCATCCGCATCGTACCCCTCAAAGAACGAAATCCCTTCTAACAATTTCACCCGATCTTCCCGCAGCTCGCCCCGTCTATGAAACCCCCTCTGTCGCATCGCCCATCTCCCCAAACTTGGAAACGCATTTTTATCCACTCGAAATGTTCCATGAATTTTTCTGTAATCAACCAAGTTATCAAAGTTTTGGATCCATTTCCTATCATTTCGAGTACGACATGTCAATGTATTCGACGAAGACTGGGATGATAAGGCAAGAGCTTCTGTAACATCCTGATGTTTCGTTAAGAGGAGTAAGATAATTGAGGTAGTCGATACGAGGTAGGAAAAGGATAGGATTTTGATGCAAGTGTGTAGAGGGTAATTCATTCGTCGACGTTTCTTCATGATGGAGGACTATTATTTACCATTGTTACTCGAAGTATTATTGTTTCGAAATCTCAAATTACAAATTACGTACGTAAACTACGTAGCTACGAGCCCTTCCTTTTGTTCAACTGTATCCGGTGCCCGTGCCCGGCACTTATTTTGTTCATTTCTACTCTTGTACCAGGTATAGATTACTTCGTACCGTACGAATACGGAGTACATGTACTACAAAATTATCCCTTAACGGTTATAAATTAGAAGAGAAATAAGCAGAGAGGTTTGACAATGACATTTGAAAGTGTGTTTTGTTTTGCATTCATTTGTGTTTTAGCTCTCTTGGTTATAAAATCTACCATTCACCGATCGCTCACGATTTGTGTCGTGGCTTGAAAGAGAGAAAGAAACGATAGAGATAGAAAAATAGATAAATAGAAAAGAGAGTGCATCAAAACGAAGCACCTTCTTGTGAGTAATAATACCGTAACTCTGTTGTAAAACGTACCATCAATTTTGACAAGTTTCAACATGGTCGAGGCTCGTACACCGCAAGAAGACGGGCAACAGCAGCAGCAGGCGAATGTGCTTTTAATCATATTTCGGTTCGCTTGTATGTTCTATGGACTGTCGTTGATTAACAGTGGTGGAAATAAACGAATGGATTTAAACGTGGATGTGCCCGGGGACGCAACAGCAACAGCAACCGCAACAGCCGAGGAGGGGCGAAGTCGTGACAGGGTGCCCTACGCTGAGACAAGTAGTGGTACCACTGCTGTTGGAAAGGGGAAGAAGAGTCATCATAAATGTCTTTGGAAGAAAGGGTCGGTAATGACGTTGGATGTTTATATTACTGAATCGGAGGACTTTGATTTTATGGATGTCGATTATTCAAAGCACAACAAGCAACCTTTAGCCAGTTGGCATGAAGATGGTTTGACATTTGATTCGTCACCGGCCAACAGCAGAAATATTACTGTTGAAGTTCCACTCGGACCAGGATTTGCAAATAACGAAACTCGTCTATTTGCTCACGCCTTTGTGTCATTAAGCCGTGGAATTCGGAATCGTGACCGTGCAATTCGAGATAGTAACATGATGATGAATGTAACCATACCGCTAATGAAGTTCAAATTGAGAAAGAAAGCGAAACAGGTACGAAATTTGCTCGGAGATGACTATAATGAAGCTAATCCAGAAAAATTGGAATCTACTGAAGATGAAAGTATTCTCGGAAAAGCTATGAAGTTAACTGAGGAGGATGTAGTTCTAGCGTATATTAAACCCTCTGTTACGTTGGAAATGGTTGACTACCGAGCGTCGTTCCCCAGAAATGCTATACCTTCTCAAATGAGTGAACTGATGACCTTTAATACAGAAGGTGATTATTTCCCTATTTTATATCCATCTGAGTTTTGGATAACTTCCAAAGATTTGGTCATCGTAAATGGTACACTTACAAACACGAAAATTGAGTTGAATTATCACAGTACTTCAAATTGGAAATGGATGCTCATGTCCGGTATGGAACGCAATTGGAAGACACAAGAAGCCATGACTGGTGATGATGGCGAATCTGATGTGATTAGAACGATGTTGATGGATACAAACCCATGGCTGTTGGCTGTAACCGGTGTAGGTGAGACGATTTCCTTCATCCATATATTACAAAGCATTTTAATCAAGCCTCAATTCTTTTTTTTGATTTGTGGAATAGTGTCATTGTTGCACAGCCTTTTCGATTTCCTCGCCTTTAAGAACGATATCACATTCTTTAAAGGCAGAAAGTCCATGGAAGGTCTTTCCGTACGTTCAATGGTAGTTAACTTCTTTTTTCAACTTGTGATTTTTTTGTACCTTTTGGATAATGACACCAGCTATATGGTGCTTCTAAGCAATGGCGTTGGCATTGCAATAGAGTTTTGGAAGCTCTCGAAAGCTCTGTCTATTAGCTTTGCAGGCGGCAAAATAAGTTGGAATGAAAACGAGAGTTACAAAACCAAAACAAAAAAATACGACGAAATAGCGACATCTCATTTGCTTTTTGTAACCATGCCGCTCGTTGCTGGATATGGAATGTATAGTCTCCTTTATTTACGGCATAAAAATTTTTATTCTTGGGGTCTGAACACCCTAGTGGGGTTCATCTATATGTTTGGCTTTATCATGATGACACCTCAATTGTTTATCAATTATAAGCTTAAAAGTGTTGCTCATATTAACTGGCGAACGATGTGCTATAAATCGATCAATACCTTCATCGATGATTTGTTTGCATTCGTAATCAAAATGCCACTTATGCATCGTCTTGCATGTCTTCGAGATGACGTCATATTCTTCGTATACTTGTATCAACGACATATCTATAAAGTTGATTACACTCGCGTCAATGAATTTGGTCAATGCGAACAACCGACTGAAGAAATGTTGAAAGATGCAATCATTTCGAAGGAATCTATGGATGGTGAAGAAATTCTAGATAATGACAATTCTACCTCGTCACTTCCAGTGCGACGTAGTTCACGAAAAAAAGATAATTAAATATTATGTTTTATTTGAATTCTTTGCGAAATAGATAGCAATATGATGGTATCTTAGCTGGATGGGTATAATCCTACAACTGATGATAACAAACGTTACCAAGACCTCATCTTTAATATGTTTCAGAAATGCTATAGATCAGATATGCCGTGACTATATTGTAACATCGATACAGCTCTCATCCTCATCATGACTTGAAGCGAAAACTTGCGTCCAGAATCCTTCCCGCATTGCTAAACCGACATGGATGTAATCTGCATCTACAACAAATCGTCGTAAATTATATTCCTCATTTAGAAGATCATCGACTATGTCCTCTACAGTGTCGTATCCCCTGAATGCAGTTTGTGCAATTTGGTCAACTTCATAGCCAAACATTTCGGCTCTAAAAAAAGAAGTTAGGCGAAACCAAAATATAACCAAATCCTAAACATTCAAACCTTCAAATACAACTTACCTATCGACCATCGTAGAATTATTCGAGCCTGTAGTGGACACAAAATCATTTTGATACATATCATTTACGTGATAGATAGCTGCATTCATCAACTTTTGATTAAAACATAGAGGTGAAGCACCTTCGTCACTCCTAGCATCGTTCAAAAATGAAAGCATTTGTTCCAGCCATATTCTTTCAACATACATGGAAGGTGATGACGAAGAAATATCAGTAGGATTTTCAGTATTATCGATTGTGGGGATTAAGGTAATTGTTAAGGATGGCTTATCAGAGGGTAAAGTAGTCGGTTCTAGTGATGATTGGGACGATGGATTAAAAGAAGGGGCACCTGTTGGCATGAGTGAGGGGGTTACTGTCGGTTTTAAAGAAGGTATATTTGTTGGATTGTAAGACGGTTGATTAGAATGCACATTGGACGGCCTCAACGAAGGTCTACTAGAATATACATTGGACGGCTGCATCGACGGCAATGGTGTTGGATGACCGGACGGAAATTCACTCGGAGATGGAGAAGGATTTGAAAAACCAAAAACTGTGACATCCACCTCACCAGAATTCTCATCATTTCCAACTGATGACGAAACATTACCGGAACTATCATTCGTACTTTGAATAGCAAACACAGCCGCAGCCGATGCTGCTCCCAAGAGAAGTAAAATCAGCACAATGAATAGTGCCTTCACACGTTTGCTCATACCGCGCGGACGTCCCATGTCTGTAATGGAATCAATATCCGAAAACTGATCATCTTTAAATTCAAAGTTAGGCCATTTCTCCCTAAAATCTTTAAATTCAATAGCATCATCGCCAAAGTCTTCCACAAATTCGTTTTGTAGTGAATTGTTGTCGTTTACCGTAGCCATTTTAGTTTTTAATGTAATAAGGAGAAGATAAACGATGCACGCTATCGAAACGTTTGAATATTCAAGCTGACAGAAAAAATCAGCGAAATTGTATGTTTTCGTAGAAACCAAAGCTACTCCTTCTAATATTCAGGAGGAGACTAAACCTTGACAATCCACTTCGATCCTGAGGATGAAAAGGGATGGGAATGGCGATGTGGATGTGTGTGAAGGGAATAGCCATGGCATATAATTTACGTACATCACGGGAGTCGTGTTAACCAAATTTTAAGAGAAAAAGCACACTCTGGTGCTAGAACGTGTGCTAGAACATGTGCACATGTCACAATAGAGTCCAACCAGATGACGTCACAAAGGCCGTTGGAGACCGTTGTAGCGGTTAGCGATTATCGCTGACCAGCGATAATAGGCAAGAGTGATGA
>Ga0115008_10003628_pt1 | contig 12786 bp, 10 predicted proteins | sample FraStrMetagenome_FD_87164 | JGI IMG/M metagenome (GOLD analysis project Ga0115008, IMG submission 87164) | Marine eukaryotic phytoplankton communities from Arctic Ocean - Fram Strait ARC3M Metagenome | ecosystem: Environmental > Aquatic > Marine > Oceanic | place: Fram Strait | collected...
AACTTTTATGAGAAAACTTTCATGTACTTCATACGTGTAATAGAAAACAAAGTGTCATGCTACTGCATCGTATTTTCTTACAAAAGAGTTAGTCCTCACAATTTACAAGTTAATACATCTTATATTATCATTAAAGTAGCACATTGCTTACTAGCTTTTCGTATCCCCCTCAATTACGTTGTCTTCCGTGTATCCATACATATTACTTAAGTATTAGCTAGGACCCCATCAACGCTATACACTATTTACAGATGTGAGAAAGGAACAGTTCTAATCCCGTCGCAGATACTAGATACTTTACGACCTTCGAACGATATTTCATGAATGGTTTTGATAAGAGGAAACTTGTCAATTTTTCCGATCGCGTTAAGTGCGGTAAAGGCTTCCTTGGCAGCGAGAGTGCCTTGTAGTTTTTGTCCATTCAATAATGAAGCTTCAATATCGTTCCAAAGACTTTCTAGATCAACAATTTCCTTATTATCTCGCTGTTCAGCTTCCAATCGTCTTTTCGCAAAAGCTTCAGCGCATTTACGGTTTCGTCCACCGTAGCATGTGGTTATTAAATCCGCCATACCAGCGCTCTGCATAAATGTGTCATCTTGTATACCGTCAAAGAACGTACGGCAGAATTGGGCCATTTCTTTAAGACCTACTCGAAGAAGAGCCGCCTTGGTATTGCCTCCAAGACCCAGTCCATCAACAAATCCTGCACCCAATGCGATTACATTCTTCAAAGCGCCACAAGCCTCTGCACCAGCAATATCTTCAATATGACTGACTTTGAATGATTCACTATCAAAAATCTGGCGAGTGCGTTCATCAAGAGGAGGTCCAAATCTTGATGCTAATGTACTTTCACACATTTGTCCAGATGCCACTTCATTTGCAACATTGGCACCCATTAAGACTCCGCATCTGAATTCTTGCCACATCTCCTTTGATATACCTTCGCTAATTAAAGTAGGACGATTTCTAGATTTATCAAAGTCGAGACCTTTAATGAGACTCACACCGCGGCAAGATGGATGCACTGCGTTTCGAATCGTAGGCAGGAGCCTGGGCAAAAATTGATGAGGCAAGACAAAGATGAGCAACGTAGCACCTTCGCACGCTTCACCTAGATCTGGAAAAGCCCTAACATTTTCCGGCAGACGAACTCCAGGTAAGTACTTAACGTTCTCGTGCCGGGTATTAATGATATCCGTCAACTTCTCTCCGTCAATCATTTCCTCGTATACCCACATATTCACCTCTGTCTCGCAGAATTCCAGTTTCTCTGCATTCGCTCCAATAATCTGGGCAATGGCAGAACCCCAATTGCCGCTGCCGATAATACACACCTTATCGGGCAGCTCGGCGGAAGCTTGAGGGTTCACATGAAAAGGAGTATTGCGGGCAGTGTTATTTGGCATATCTCGTTGCTGCGGTTGACGGTATTCTTCTCTCGATTCCACAGTCGATGGTGACAAAATTAAAATTACGCAGGAGGTGAAAAGAATCAAGAGGCGTCGTAAAGAAATGAAAGATGAGCTTGAAAGTGAAGGCTTTGTACGGCGTCGGTGAATGGTGAATGCGAGCAGTTGTTGCTTGTCCGTATAGGATCGATAGGTCGTTGGCAAAAAATTTATGACGGTTGTTTTCTCTCTTCGTTGCTGGCTTCGGTTTCCACGATTGCGGGCAGCTGAAGAATTGAGCATTGTAGTAGATCTACGCATTTTAAATATTCTGAATGCATGAATTTCACGTTGTTTTTTGGATACACAAAATACGTTTTGTTCAAGAGAGAGAGAAAGATGAGAACCGTACGTAGATTTGGATGTGGGACTAATGACTAATGACGTACGAACGTACATTTGAGAACCTAACGCGCGCCCATATCTCTTCGAGCGCGCTTGCTTTTTTGTCATAATCGGACATGGACATGGTACACAAGGTGCGTCAAAAAATCTGGAAGAGATAACAAAATAAAACACACACGTATTGACTATTGACATTGTAAGTTCGAACGGAAAATGAAAAATGAAAAATGAAAAATGAAAAATGAAGTGATTTGATGGGCTAGGTTAATTTTGGTTTAGGTATCGCAATGAGAACCAGGAAATAAATCCCATAAAATGGAAGATGGGAGAGGGAATAGTTTCTCAGAGTTACTAACAAATTTCGTTGTGTTAGGTTTTTTTTGCGCTCTTAAAACCCATTACAATAGGAAAATAGTTATTAATCTTCATTCCTCGTATAATGCTAGTTGTATGGGGATGATGGCAATAAGCAATAAGCTTTCATCAACGTGAAACTAAATTTATGTCCTAAGACTAACTAGAAATCGTAGACGAGGTCTGTAATAAGCGTAATGAAATGTCACCGAAATTCCTAAAGCATCACGATCACTTGGGGGAACATTTATTCTTCCTCTTCTTCTTCTTCCTCCTCTTCCTCTTCATCATCATCATCGTCGTCGTCATCGTCGTCACGAACCTTCAAAGTTTCGACAAAATGCTTATCCCATGAGGCATGATAGGAAGAGAAGTCACCAGCTTGTAAAGCAGTAGCAAGCGTTGGATTAATATCGTGTTGGGCGGGATGGTGAGCACTTGCAACAGCTTTCTTCGCAGATGAGCTCAAGCTCACAGGCGCATTCATAGCTGCAGCTATTTCAGCCTGTCTTGCCGCGACTTCGGGATCTGGTAACAAACCTAGCTGAACCTTGAATGAGTCAGTAAGTGCAGGATAAATCAGCCATAGGCCACCCACGGCAGCAGGAAACCCCCAACCAGCATATCGGCGTGCGCCCTTCGCTTTTTGCATGGCATACCGGAAAAAATGTTCCGGGTTTGTCAACAAACCCCCAAGAGACGACATTTCTACTTTAACGGCAACAGCTAAATTAGTCGTCATCGGTGGATGCAAAGTTTATGTACACAATTAAGAAAGTAAGTCTCCATCGTCAAAAGCTGTCGTCAATTTAATATTTTCAAACCATTGGTCATTTAAAATGAAACAGAAAGAATGAGTTATCTGCATTAACCTACCTGTTGAGGCGAAGTGTTATCTTGAACAGTGAATGGGCACGTATTGCTGTGCGCAAGAGAGCTATATTTGGAGAAAGCGTTGTTCAAATTTCGCAAATATGCGAACGTTCGAACCATTAACGAATCAAGAAATCGAAAAAGAAAACGAGGTAAAGTCGTAGGTCTAACTAATATTAACAAGTCCTAAATTTTATTTTGATAAAATGCACACACAAATAAATCACCATGGCTGACCAATCCTCTCACTATAGAATCGTCATTAACAAGAAGAATTAAGGTCATTTTCGTCATTGTTCTGAGATCATCCTACAATTGCTTCTTACGCTCTTGTCGTGCACGGTAACTCAGTTTTAACAATCTTTTTTTGGCTAAAGCTCGTGAGTTCTTACATCGTAGAGATAGGTATCACGCAAAACGCTGAAAAATGTCAGAAATTACTACTGATCGTTCCAATCTTGAACAGCACCGCTAAATTTAAAGTCTGGATCGTGCTTTATTGTCATCTTTAATAAAGCCCTTAGCTGCCTCAAAAGTGCTACCATCTTGCACAACTTCAATATAATGAGCAAGTCCTAATTCGCGCTCTCTTTGTAGACCATGATGCAAATCCATTTTTCCGCCTTCAACAATAACCCGTTTGTATCGTCGTACCATTGTGGTGGAATTCTTTGCAATAGTCTCTGCCATCTCTATGGATCTCTCTAGTACGCTCTTATCTCGAACAATTTCTGTCAACAACCCCCAATGGAGAGCTTTCTCCGCTGGAATGGTGACGGCAGAGAGAGAAATCCATTTGGCTCTCCCAGCTCCAATTAGTCTTTGCAATTTCTGCGATAGTCCCCAACACGGTGCCAAGTTAAATTTACAGTGAGTATCTTTGAACTTAGTAGACGAACTTCCAATTAATATATCGCATGCCAACGCTAGCTCAAACCCGCCGGTTATACAGTATCCATGCACTGCACCTATTATGGGGACCATGATTTGGTCCATGTAATAAATTGGATTACGCTTCATAGCATAAAATAAATCAGTTGATTGTGTAATGGGATTTGGCAGATTCGATAAATCAGCCCCGGCACAAAACGCCTTACCCTTACCGGTAAGAATAACACACACTAGCGGCGACGATTCATCTAACTTGGATTCCTTAGCAAGCTCTGAAAAAATTTTACACAATAAGGATGTGACTTCTTCATTAAAACAATTCAACGACTCAGGTCGGTTCAATGTAACAATTGCCGCAACTGATTCACCGTCAGACAATGTCACGCGTTCATAAAGTACGACTTCATAATCTTTCAGAGCGTTCATCGCTGTCATGTCACGCCTTTCTATATTGCATCAAGTTTTGGATGTTGGAAAGTTTTGTCGGCTTTGTATACTTTGTACATTACGTACGTAGGTTTTCACCTTTGACATCACGATTTTTTTTCACATAAGGTCAACTTCGATTTTTTTTTTAAACTGTGTACGGGTATGCTTTTATTTTGTTAACTTCTACTCTTGTACCAGGTATAAATTACTTTGTAGTTACAACTCATCCTCTTCATCAGTTACACCGTAGAATATAAAATATTTTGATGGGTACATGTACCCCGGAACGCCATGTGAATGCGAATTCCGAAGTCCGAAGTCTCTACATTTCTGCAGAATTCCGAAAGGTACATGTACCGTGCGCAGCAGCAGACGAAATAATACACGAAGGTACATGTAGATCTACCGTGTCCATGTCACGAACGTTAAGGAGATGGCGCGTCAACGTTACAATAAATTAGATCCAACGATAAATAAAACAGTGTATCGATATACTGTGACGCATTCCTCCACCGACACGATCTGAGGCCGAGGCAAGGAATAGCGAGACTCAGTGGTAGAAGTAGAAGCTGCGGAAGAAAAGAATACAAACAATATCATGGAAGGTAATCCATTTACCGCAGAAGATGACGACGCGTATGCAGAATTATTTTACGGCGCTGCGATAGCCAACAGTTCCATTACCCATATCGAATCGGATGCCTTGCTGCCGATGGAAGATGATGGTGATGGAGATGGAGATGCTGTGATGCCTTTGGATGAAGAGGCGGGGTATCGGTTGAGTGTGGATTTAACGCAAGTATCGGATGGACACGAACAGAAGGAGGAAAAGGATGTGGTGGAGGAGAAAAAAGATGAAAAGAAGACGGAAACACCAGTAGTTGCCGCTCTCGCGTCATCTTCGTTCATTCCAAACTCGGCGTCGTATGGTGCCATATCCGCAGAGGATAATTTGGATAAGCTTAATGATACTTTTGTTGTCGGTTATCCGTCGGTGGATAATACATCTAACCATACTACTGATGGCTTAGCGGAGCCTTTGCCACAGAAACTTCGTTCGTCATTGAGGCGTAGCTCTTCGCATTCTTCGTTCACAGGGCAAGGGCTCTCTAGAACTAGCTCGTTCCGTTTATATCAGAACAAGTTGAGCGATCAGTCCTTGACTTCTCGAACGATGAAAGGTCCCGCAATGAAACGGAGTAATTCCATCTCGTCAGAAGCAGAATTCAGTACAGACGGTTTACGTGACGACCTTTCACTTGCGGAGAGTTCGGATGAAAACAGGTATCCCATGAATACCACTAATTCAGTTATAGACGACTCCTCCATGATGATAACGACAGCACTTCGTGATGCAGTGCATTTTTCATTTGGAGTTGTTGCTGCTGAGGTTTACGTTGCAAATGATCGTTCAGCTATTGTTAGTCCGTCGCCGACTACAAGCCCATTGTTGTCGAGTCCGAGGACAAGGATTCGCCGTCTCCGCGCAGAGAATTCTTCTATATTTTCATTCTTCACTAATATAAGTGAATCTAGATCAAAATTACCCAATAATCTGTCAGTATACAAGCTCTTCCAGCCTGGAGGCGGTTGGTTCGTTGATCCAATTTACACTACTTCAAGCGATGATGCTGCAGATGCCCTCCGCGCTTTGCAAGATCCGATGCACCCAGAACATGTGCCACCCTTACCTATTTTTCCAGGCGTTGGTGTCGCAGGCTTATTTTGGAGTGAAAACGCTTCTAAGGATGAGGCCAACGCGCCATGGCGTGACTTGAGGGCAGTCCGAAGAGATCCGTTTCAACCTCCTGATAAAAGAATGTCTTTGCTTACAAGAGCCTTTGGTAAGGCTGCGGGGTTTGCATTTGATATCAATGGGCACAAAGGGATTGTCCTCTTCTATGCTCGTTCTTCAGCGAAGGATCAAGACTTGTCCAGTGAAGAAAATCTTAACTACTTGCGAAGTTCGGCCAACTTGATAGGTGCGATATCAGCCTGGCATCATCCTCGGAAACGTGCAATTCTATCTAGAAACAAGCGAAAGAGGAATCGTGAGTCGATGCTAAGACGTAATGCTTCGAAGTTATTGCTTAGGGCAATCAGTTTTTCGTCATTGAACATAGAAGAAAAAAATGCAGAAAAGCAAACGGAAGTTGGCACATCAATACGCGACCAAATAAAGGCGTGTTTGCTAGGTGTATACTTGAAAGTTAAAGTTTATTCAAAAAAGTGTGCCGGGGCAGGACTTAAACCACCACCTTGCGCACCGACTGATCAAGCTATGGAAGCTTTTATTGGATCGTTTCTTTCACTTTATGTGCTTTCACTAGCAGACGAGTTTGTCCGCGCAAAGAGCAATGGCAAATATAATGTCATTCTCGGTCCATTCGGGGCATTAATTGTGTTACAATTTACACTGACTTCGGCGCCACCTTCACAGCCGCGAAACGCTGTTTTAGGTACGTTATTAGGAGGTATAATATCTGTTGTGATAAATTCAGTCAACGAAAACATTTTACCGAAATACGTTGCAGTAGCCCTTGGTCCAGCTATTGTAACAGCATGCATGGCGAGGATAGGCATTCAGCATCCTCCAGCAGGCGCAACTGCGGTCGTCTTCATTCTATACAATTTGGGAATAGTAAACGTGTGTCTGGATTGTTTGTTCGTTCTGCTGGCAATTTTTATCTCGACAGCGCTGAATAATCTCAGCGAAACCAGACAGTATCCCACAAATTGGGGTTTTGAGTCTTCTTTTTTGCTTGAATATCCAGGCATATTTTGGAAGTGCGTCAAGAAAAAGAAGAAGAGTCTTTCTTTAACGAGAATGAGACAAAAGTAAGGTTAGAATGCTAATATATCATGCCAATTGCCTATCAGACTTGATGTTTTTCATCAAAAAACATACGGAGATATGAAAATGAGGTCGATCATGGAAATGGAAGGTTTGTGACATCTATGAAGTTCACAATCATAAAACTTTGGAAACAATTATCTTTCAGTCATTGGCACATAATTATGTTCGCTGCACTCGATATCTTTGATATATTGAAATGAAAAATATGATTGGATTTTAATCTAACATCCACGAAAATGTACAAACTATATACACTATTGAAACAGTGTACTTTTTTAAAATTAAGTTGATTTTATTATGATACAAGACGTACGAAGTACGTATTATCCAAGGAAATTATCCTTTTATTCGTCAAGAACACGTCCATTCAATATGGAACTTCACTATTCTGCAACTTCAAAGAATTGTTGGGACGCAACCACGGATCATCGAAGCTCGCAGCCACTGCGTTCAAAAAAATCTTTTCACAATTATAGCATAGCTCAAAGTTCGCGTCTCCACCATTGGATATATCGGAATCTCTCACTCTCACATCCACATCACATCACATTATATGACAAGTCACACCACACCCTTCATGACAGACACTGGTGGTATTCATCGATAGTATCCTCATAACTCCTTAAGTTCCAAACTAATTTACCATGGCATATACCAATGCTCACGACCTTCTATCGGGTGGAAATGTATCAACAGCACTTTCAAGAAAAGATTCTGATTCAAAGTCATGGCAGGGAAATGTGCTTCCTTACTTGACCCGGCTCCTGAATAACGCGAACATGACCAAGTTAGCTACTAGATCAAAAACCTTGATCGAATGCGTTGAAAAGTTAGAAGATGCCGTTGCATCTCATACGCAAGCGGAAGTTGTAGACGATGTACTCCGTGTAGTCGAGTCGGTCGTTTCGTCCAAAGGCAGTGGTAGACTTTCAAAATTACTTCAAAGCGCGCCGCGTTTTCGTCGAAAGACTTCAATGGATTTTTCTCTGGAAAATAATTTGAAGGAAGTTATGGAGATTCTAAAACCCGCTACTATTTCAAGTGATAATGTTGATGAAATAATGGATGATGAGGCTCGTGATGGAGTGAAAAGTAAAAAACGAAAGCGAGCTAGAGAGAATAATCGAAAAGTGGATGGCGAATCCATTGAGAAGGTAGTAAAAAGAGCCATCCATGACCTTTCCGAATTAGTGCTAAATTCTAAAGAAGCAAATAATTCTTCAATATTGCTTAGAGCTGATTCGTCTTTTGCAGATTGTGACAATTTGGATATTATTTTATCAATGGCTCTTCCATCTATCATGCATTTCGCACCCGCTTTTCGACATCGGGATGTTGCTGTAAGTATTTTAAATGGACAGTTCTTATCTATTATTCAAAACTAACTTATTATGGACATTTCATTCATAACTATGTTTATCAAGTATGCTTTATGCTTGAGTTCTTGCCCGAAAGCACCTGAATATATATTTTTGATGGCTGCAAATTGTCCCGCTGTTTGTTCTTGCTTGGTCGCCGGCTGTGTTGATGCGTATTTGATCCTAGTTAAATCTCAGAAGAATTCTACATCTGTGCAATTACGGACAGCTATCAGTTTGTGCTGCAATTCAATTCGAAACATAGCTAGTCTTTCGAAGAGAGTGGCTTTGGAAGTTTCTCGAACACTTACGAGTACACGCAGCTTGATGGTTGGTGTACAAATCGAAATCCTCCTCGAGATTAACCCAAACGCCGCAGCATCAATGGTATCCAAACTATTCAGCTCTCCTCAAGATAGATTCAATATCGAAAACGAATCTAATCGCCTGGAAATAGGGAAGAATTGTCGACACCGGCGCAAAGTTTATGATAACACATTTTACCATTTGATGGAGCAAGAATCATACAAACCTGATGTCGTGGATGTTATTGAAAATGAATCTACATTAATAATAAAAAAGCTATCAAATCACTTGACCGACATGATTAGCGAGAGGCTTGTCTCAAATATTGGGAACGAAATGATTATACTCCGTGCAATTATTTTGACGCTTGGAGCAACTCCTATGAAGAACAAATTTGACGTTGCTGACAATATTGAAATGCTGCTAAAGGCAATTGATGAAGTCATTATTAGAGATGACGGCACGGAATATAATTCAAAGTATCTGCATTATATACTCGCCTTTGCCTCGGCTTCGTTTCCTCATTTGCGGGAAGATTGCGATGGAAAGCGTTTGTGCAGAAAAATAGTCATAAATATTTTGGCTAATCGGGATCCGTGCGACACTTTTGTAATTAATGTCACCGTCGCTATCATTGCGAAAGACTTTTCATCATATTGCGTGCTCATGAGAAACTTACTTACTAACCAATCTAAGGTCAGCACATGGAACATTTTTGACGAAAGTGCATTTGGTTCATTTTTAAATAATATTTTACTCTCAGACGTCGAATCTGAATTGAAAATTATTTGCCAAAAGTCAATACTCGACAAAGTGTTGCTTGTCGATCCATTAGCTTTCCTGGGTGCCGCTGATGCTGGCGATGTAAACGAGATGGAACTTTATGTACTGATTCAGACTTCGTTAAAGAGTGACGATTCATGTGAGAAGTTTTGTTCAAACGAAGGTACTGTTGATTTGTTGGAGAAAACCATATCTTATACGCTTCGTAAAAAGCTTCCGTTTCTATCCCCAGTCGACGTGTTAGTGCTGAACGAAAATTTTTGCAGAAACTCATTGATGAATAATGAATATTTGTCGGAATTTGCAAAACTATGCATTTACGTTTATTACTTCCTTAGGTTATACGAAATCGATCGTTCTTTTCCATTTGGAGTGGATATTTTTTCGTTGAGTTTGGATAAAATCTTTAATCATTGCCAATCATACCGCTTCAGTGAAGACAAATTTCATTTCTACAGAATTTTGTGTGATACAATCATTCGAGTTCACCCTAGTTTGTCAAGTATGCGAAAAATAAGAAAACTTCAATTGGATTTAGTTCTGCAGCAAGTAGAGGGGGCAAATATAACGATTAAGCAGGTTATAGAAACAACGAAAATAGCAGTTGAGAGAAATGGAGACGAAAGCTACTCATATAAAGCCCGAGTTTTGTATTTTTCTGCGAAAGAAAATGAAGATATATCGTCGTCTCTACTAGATCTAGGAGTTTCTTGCGCTCTTTTATCTTCTTCAACTTCAACATCGCCATGCTACACATATGCGAACCTTTGTGAAGACCCATTAGTTGTCTTAAAGTGTCATTTGAATATTTGGAAATCAAATAACTTGTGCTTAATTTTACTTGAAGTATTTGAGGCCATTTTACAAATCAACGAAGATCAACTGAATTTGAAAATACAGAGTGGACGAGATGCTATCACAGCAGAGCAATACCTCGTTTCACGCGATACAATAGTTGTCCGAACATTGCTGTTCTTGATTTGTGAACCTTCAATTGAAGAGGCAGGTTCCGTATATGAGGCAAAATCATGCAGGAACGCGATTTTGAAAGTACTTCGCAAAATTTTCTCTCAGAGGAAAGGACTTGTATTTTCGCTCATAAAACAAGATATATCTGAAGAATTTCTTAATGTTATAGTTCATTCTGTACCAGAAGCGGTGCAAGATTCAGATTTATTCGTTTCAATGCTTCAAGATCAGTCAGCTCCAATCGTTTCGCGACTCAAAGTTGCAGATGCTTCCTTTCGAATTGTCGCATTGAACATAAACAATAAAGTATATGATGAGGAGCTAGCTCAAAAAGTCGTGTTTGCCGGTATGACAGTAATGATAAATTCTTTCTATATTGCTCAAGGTGCAGTGGGAATAGCTGCTGAAATATTGCGTGTAGACGACTCAAAGGTTGATGTTTGTCGGCTTTGTCGCGATACGATTTTGCGAATGGTTCGTCATATGGAGAAGATTAGTTCCCACAGAGAAGCATTGAAACACGAGTGTTCTATTGCTCTTGCTAAAGTATCTGAACTTTGCAAGCAAAACGAAGGGGATCGCAATTCACTGTTCATACGTTCAATGTCGGAGGCAACGACCAGAGCAATAAACGTGTTGGGCGGTCGAGTCCATGCATAGAATGACGTTTAGCTTATCATTGACTGCAACAGGAAGTGGCAAATCTATACCAATCCTGAATGATGAGTATCTGGTATTTTTGTAATCATTGCTTATCGACAGAGGGCGACGTCTCTATGTTCTCATTCTACTCGAATGCATTAGGATCTCCTTTAGAACAACTTCAAGTTTAGTCTCCATTGGGTACTCAACCTTCGCATGGTTATCATTCGAAACTCGCAACTTCCTCCCACCTCTCGACTAGGACATTAGAGCTTCCTGCAAACGCACGAAGACTATTAATAAAAAAGCAATCCCTAAAGTAGCTGAAAAAGAAAGTAATGAGTTTCAGACCCAGAAAACGAGACAAAAGCTTCAAGTCATCGTAGCTTCATTTTAGTCGTTGTGGCATCAAATTGCGCTCAGAACAGATCTTGGTATAATTAGACAAGTAATCATTACTACGCCGTTGACTTGCTTACAAGTTTCAAACATAGAACTTACAAAAGAATTTCTCTTTCAAAATAATTAGTACTCGACTGTAACTACTTTCTCTGGAGAGCAAATCTTTACCATTGGAAAATCGTGAGGTGATGTAGGAATGCGGCGCTCTCCGAGCAGCTGCGGCGAAAGGCACGCAGCAACTAGTCGTGGCGTTGGTCTATATGTGTCGTCCGCATGATCATCACTACTTCTTATTTTGGCAATGAAACGGTCATAATAACCTTTTCCTTGGCCAAGACGTGCACCAGTAGCATCAAAACAAACACCAGGTACGATCAGCAAGTCAATATCATTTGCCTTGGCCACAATAGACTCTGAGCTTGTACAAATGGGTGGTTCCGGGATGCCCCATTTATTTTTTGGCCACACATTCCATATTTCATCTGTCGAACCGATCCTAGAACCCTTAGATAGCTTCAGTTGAATCATCTCTACCGACGAAGGCGCAACTCAAGTGATTGAGATTTTATGAAATGGCAATATTCTTTAGATGAAAAAACTAATAACGTACCCATATCGCAATGTTCAAAGTCCAATCCAACTCTTGGAACATAAACAACCTTTCCGTCCTCCTCAATTGACCTCTTAAGGATTCCTCTTGTATCAATCTCATTTGTAGGCATCGAAAGAAATAGACCCACAGTCTTTGCGGACTTGTACTCATCAAGGCGTGCTAAATTGTCCCAAACCATCTCGCTTTGGCGCTTGAGCTCATCCACGGGAAGAAGCCGTATCTTTGCACGAATTTCTTTTCGGAGCTTTTGCTTCTCAGATCGAATGCCATCAGCAGTCGTCGAGTTAATCTCAAGTGATGACATTCTTCGAATAAGAAGCAGCCTCTGAGTGGTCGCCAATTGTGCAGGAACGAACGACAATGTGGAAGTGATAATATTAGAGACCTTAATTGTGAGGAAATGTAGTTTATAGAAGGAGAGTAAAATTGTGTCATGTATTATGGAAATGATCAGAGATGGAGATGACTATGTGAGTAGATCTACCGGTAACTTGGTAGAGAGAGAGAGAG